>JAEEGJ010017271.1_pt1 | contig 16351 bp, 13 predicted proteins | sample 8958761 | NCBI WGS metagenome assembly JAEEGJ01 (sample SAMN16246546, study PRJNA631951) | gut metagenome | biome: gut microbiome; feature: rumen; material: RS-attached | host: Bos | place: Iran: Karaj | collected 2018-10
GGTTTGCATGGTAAGGCTTTTTTTGTTGATAACGGGTGTGAAATTCCTTAATCGTATTACACCTTTGTATAAAAAAAATTAAATAAAGGATCCTATAATGAAACTAAAAACTCTTCTTTTCGCAGCGTTGATATTTGCTGCATGCGGTGACGACACGTCTTCGGGACCTGCTCCTGAAAATACTCCGGGGTCTTCTGTGTCTGCACTGCTTTCCAGTTCTTCTGTGTTTTCGAAGTTATCCAGTTCTTCTGTTGTGTACAACGTAGAACTCTCTAGTTCTGTTGAAAAAAATGCTGTTAGCGGTTCGTCGGAAAAGGTAAACGGTTCTAGTGCTAGTGTAACCTCGTCTGCAAATATTGAGGCAACGAAAAACATGGTCACGGACGAGCGTGACGGGAAAAAATACAAAACGGTCACGATTGGAACGCAAACGTGGTTTGCTGAAAATTTAGCATACAATTTGAAAGATAAAAACAATAGAATTGCGTATAACTGTCCTAATGAGGAAATGTCTAATTGCAGCATTTACGGTAATTTATACGATCAATGGGGACTTCTAGATTTGTTTGATGGACCTGTATATTATCCGGCTGTCCCGGCGAACGCTCGTCCGTTCAAAGGTCTTTGTCCGAAAGGCTGGCATATCCCGAGTATTGAAGAATGGCAAGAGTTGCTGAACAATGCCTACGTTCAGGATTTGGTGGCGAAATCGGCTGGAGGTACAGGAGAATCTGGTTTTGATGTGCTTTTGCTTGGTGGTGTTGGATGGAATGGCGCGATATATTTTGAAGAGGCCGGCCTTTTTGCAAGCGTTGATGAACGTGACGATCAAAATATGGTATGCGCTAAGTTTACGCCTTCATCGGTAACGACATCTACGTTGAACCATAGTTTTTTCGTGGCTATCCGTTGCTTGAAGGACTGATTTTTTTTGGGGGCTTTCCTCATTCCGATTTCACTAGATCCCCTCCCTGACGGTCGAGGATGACGCAGCGGGGGTATCGTGTAAGGAGGTCCCCGCCTTACTTCGACAAGCTCACCAACCTTAATCCGGGGTGACAGCTTCGGCGACGGCGAATCCGCGATTATTCACCTAATCCCTACCACCTATAACCTAAAACCTAATTTGCCGGAGTGACATCTCAACACAAAAAAAAACAACGCAAATTGTTTTTTACTGGACATTATATAGATTATTACTATTTTTATCCGAGGTGTTTGGGGAACATTTCTGAGGAGCATCTATGAAATTACCCCTTTTTAAGTCCCTGCTTGCGTTCGGGGCATTCGTTTTGGCGTGTTCGTGTTCAGACGACAAGGTGTCTGCTAGCGATAACAACGAAGTAACTTTTGTGCCCTGCGAAGCGGCTTGGCATGTGCCTTCCGAAGGCATCGTCATTTTGCAGGACCACAGAGTTACCGATCTTAACGGGAATCAAATCGGCACGGCAGTCGTAAGCGACCCCGCCGCTCCGAATATCGTTATTATCATTGACATGAACGGCTCCATTTTGGTCAACACAATTGACTTGAACGACCAGAGCAAGGTAAAAATCATCAACGGGGATGCAGCCAAGTGCACTATAAAACCGAAGCCACCGGTTCCCGATCCCTCCGTTACGTCTTGCACTCCTGCTTGGTATATCGTCGCTGACAAGCCATACCTTATCTACCCGGACTCTACGGTCACTGACGTCGCCGGCAATCAAGTCGGCAGAATTGCCGCCATTCCTGGTACTTCGCTCGTCATGATGAACGACATGGCAGGTGCCCCGATTATCGCGAACGTTGACCTCGCTATTTACCCTATCATTTCCGGCAACAACATCCGCTACAAGATTAGCGACCCCGTCTTCCATCTGAAGGATGCGACTGGCGACTATCTTATTTACGCAAACGGTGTCGTGACGGACGCAAACGGAACAACAATCGGTTCCGCGGACATTGCAAATGGAACTATCGCATTTACGAACGGAACCGCTCCGATTACGACAAACTTTGCGGCTCTTCCTGTTTTGCTGCCAACATCCAAGTGCGTAGATTACGTTCAGCCAGTCGTTTCGTCTTCGAGCGTAACTCCCCCGCCGCCGCCAAGCAGCAGTTCCATCGTAACTCCTCCGAGCAGCAGCGTCCCTCCAAAGAGCAGCGCCACTGTGGTCAAGAGCAGCAGCAGCTCCCAGAAAAAGAGTAGCAGTTCCCAAGCAAAGAGCAGCAGCTCGCAGGCAAAGAGCAGTTCTTCTGTGGTCACTGGCGGATGCCCGAAGATTGTAGAGAAAAACGGCGGTGCCAAAGGTAGCGGATTCGCCTCACGTTACTGGGACTGCTGCATGCCTAGCTGCGCATGGCCTGAGAACTCCGGCGGAAACCCGTCGAAGACATGCGATGCGAGAGGCAAGAACCCCGTGAGTGGTGGTGCAAATATTTGTGCCGGCGGCCAGCAAGCCACTTGCACAAGCCAGATTCCGTTTACGGTCGAAGGCTGTGAAGAATACGGTTTTGCGTTCGCGGCAGTACCGGCCAGCGCAGGCGGTCAGTGCGGCAAGTGCTTCCAGCTCACCTTTACCGGCCAGGGTCACTACAATTCTACCAACGCCAACACCCAAAAGCTCAAGAGCAAGGGCAAGAAGCTCATCGTCATGGCCACAAACATCGGTGGCGATGTCCAGCAAGGACAGTTTGACGTGTTGATTCCGGGTGGCGGCGTCGGCATGTTCAACGGATGCAGCCAGATGGGCTGGGGTCCGCAAGGTGAACAATACGGCGGTCTCCTCTCCGACTGCGAAAAGGAATCCAACTACAAGGCCAATACTTACGCAAAATGCCTCACCGACAAGTGCAACAAGGCATTCGGCAACGATGAAGAAGCAAAGAAGGGCTGCATGTTCCTTGTCGAATGGATGGAAGCCGCGGGCAACCCGGAACACAACTTCGTCGAAGTGGAATGCCCCGATGTTCTCAAGCAGCGTTACAAATAAGCCTATATAATAATAGTACACTACAGTTTTCAGCTCAGGCCGCAACGCCTGGGCTTTTTTGTTATTTGTTATAGAGATGGCGTATCAGGTCCGCCATGACGAGTTCCTCTTCGTCATCTGCTGTGGCAAGCCGCAGCCGTCATTCCGGGGTCAGTATTGTATCTGTGATAAGAACCGTGTAGGGAGATCCCGGCACGGTGGTCGGGATGACATCGCCATCCATCCACCACGACATGTTCTGTAATTTATTTAACCACTGGAGCAATAATCACTAGAAATCACTGGATCCTATCGGGGTTTTACCCCTCCAGGATGACGGAGAAAGAGGCATCCACTTCCTACTGTTTACTAATCACTAACCACTAATGACTATTGACCATTGACTAGCCACTTTTATTACAAAATCATTACCTTATAAAATTTTACGTGAAATTTTTCATGAATCAAACTATCTTTTAGTGTGGATGGAATTGGTGGTACTTTCGCAAGAAAGCCATTTTGGTATATGAGGATACTTATGAAACACCAATTCCTAAAGTCAGTTTTAGTCCTTGGATCAGTTCTTGCATTCATGAACTGCTCCGACGAGGCCACAAGCGCCCCCGATAACAATAACGGTGGCATCCAAGTTCAACCGGGCAACCCGACTCTCACGTCTTCGGCAGCGGCTACCCCCAATTCCGTTCAGGCATCTTCCACAAGCGTAGTTACAGCGGCATCGTCTGCAACTGCACAGCCGCAGCTTTCTTCGGCAAGCGTCATGCCCCAAACATCCTCGGCTAACGTGCATCAAACATCTTCGAACAGCAACGTGAAGGCAAGTTCTTCCAGCGTCGCAAAAGCCAATTCCTCCAGTGCAAAAGTTGCAAGTTCTTCTGCGCAAAAGACGCAAAGCAGTTCCTCGGTGAACAATTCGCAAAACGGCTCTTCGGAACAGCAGCAGTCCGCAGGCAAAATCACCGTCACGGGGAACCTCACCCAGACCGTCGCCAAGGGTGCAGCCATCAGCAAAATCACCTTCAGCGGAGTGGAATCCGAACCGCAGCGTAACTGGAAATTGCACTTTTTGCAGGGCAACTACGACAAGAACGCCAAGACCTACACTCTCGAAGGCTCCGTCCCGGACTACTGGAACACAGACAAGGAGACCGAAGAAATCACCATCGACGGCCAGAAGTTCTCCTTTGTCTTGACGCTTAGCGGCGCCACCACGGCAAAGAGTTCCAGTAGCGTAAAGTCTTCTTCGTCTCAGCAGCAACAGCCTAAATCCTCTAGCTCCGTCAAATCTTCAAGTTCCGTCAAGTCTTCCAGCTCCGTCGCGGCCTCTTCGAACAGCGTCAAGCCGTCTAGCTCGCAATCGAACACCAACGTTTCCGCCGAAGAATCCAAGTACCTCAACGCCGGCGCCGGCGGCCAGCCTGGCTGGGCGACCCGCTACTGGGACTGCTGCATGCCTCACTGCTCCTGGCCCGAACACGGCGGTTCTGCAAAGACTTGCGACGCCAAGGGCAAGACCCCCATCAGAAACGATCTCGGCAGCTTCTGCTCTGGTGGCCAAGGCACCACCTGCACGAGCCAGACCCCCATTATCGTAAGCGACAAGCTCGCCTACGCATTCGCGGCAACTCCGGGTAACGACGCCACATGCGGAAAATGCTTCGCCCTCACCTTCACCGGTAAAGGCAAGTACGAAACCCAAAAGAATCACGAAATGCTCGCCGGCAAGACTCTCGTCGTGATGGCATCGAACATCGGCTACGATGTCTCCGGCGGCCAGTTCGACGTGATGATTCCGGGCGGCGGATTCGGTGCGTTCAACGGATGCAGCCAGATGGGCTGGAACATTCCGCAAAACACGACGACTTACGGCGGTCTCCTCTCCGACTGCGAAAACGAAGCAGGCTATAACGGCGACATTTACTCCAAGCGCAAGGAATGCCTGACGAAAAAATGCAACAGCGCGTTTGCAAACGACACCGAGGCCAAGGAAGGCTGCCTCTTCCTCGCGACCTGGATGGAAGCCGCCGGCAACCCCTTGCACACATACAAGGAAGTGCCGTGCCCCGAAGCCTTGAAGGCCAAGTTCTAAATCGAAAACGTCACCGCAACGCGTTACTTCGACTACGCTCAACAAAAGCAGAGTACCACAAATGCGAGGTGACGAAAAAGAATGAAACGAAACGCCCCAAAAATCTGGGGCGTTTTTCACAACTCGTTGATATTTAACAACTTGCGTCAAATCACAACTATCCTTGAACGAGTTTCTTTTTACTCTTATTTACAAACATTTTACTGAATAGTTTTTTATTTTTGAACGAGGATTGGAATAGGGTGCTGCAAATTTACAAGGGCTTACTGTATCATGAAGAATAAACTTTTCACAACCCTCGTTGTCTTCGGACTTTCCTTTATTACTTGGAACTGTTCCGGCGACCCGGCTTCACCCATACCAAACACAAACCCCGCTTACAATCCACCAGATTTGAGCAGTTCTGAAACGATTCCAGTCATTATTTCCAGCAGCTCTGTCGTAGCGTCACCGATGAGTTCCGAGGCCGCTCCGGTCATCGTTTCCAGCAGTTCGGTAACGGCTCCCGTTATCGCAAGCTCAAGCTCCGTAGCTGCACCTGTATCTTCTGCGACTACTGTGGCATCTTCTTCGCAAGCGGCTTCACAACCACAGCCAGCAAGCTCGTCCTCCAAGGCGGCAGATTCCGGCAAGATTGGCTCCATTACCTACACAGGCAGCCTCACGCAAACCGTAAGCAGGGGCGGCGCCATCAGTACCATTAAGTTTAGCGGCCTCAAGAGCCATCCGTCCAGACAGTCCTGGAACATCTGGTCCATCAACGACAGCGACTGCAAGTACGACGAAAGCGCAAAGACTTTCACCATCAGCGGCACAGTCCACAAGGACGTCGGCACAGGCGAATTCACTGAAACGTGGATTATGGACGGCAACAACGTGACGCTCACAGTAAACGTCTCCGACGGAAGCAGCACCGCCAAGAGTTCCTCCAGCAAAAAGGTCGCATCTTCGTCGTCCCAGCAGACACAACAGCCGAAGTCTTCTTCCAGCAAAGTCAATTCTTCTGCAGCATCCACCACTCCAGGTACAAGCGTCGAGCTCAAGTACATCTCTGGCGGAAGAAGCGGAAAGGGTTTCGCAAGCCGTTACTGGGACTGCTGCAAGCCCCACTGTTCCTGGCCGGAACACGCTCACGGCAACTACTCCAAGCAATGCACCAACAAGGGCACCAAAGAAAGCTCCGACTGGGGGGGCGGAAGCATCTGCAGCGGCGGCGGCCTCATGACTTGCACAAGCCAGATTCCTATAATCGTGAACGATAGCCTCGCCTATGCGTTCGCGGCAGTGCCTGCAGCTGACGGCGGTTCATGCGGCAAGTGCTACGCCCTCAAGTTCGACGGCAAAGGCAAGTACGAAACCAGGAAGAACCATCAAGCCCTCAAAAACAAGATTCTCGTAGTCATGGCAACGAACATCGGTGGCGACGTTCAGCAAGGCCAGTTCGACGTGATGATTCCGGGCGGCGGTGTCGGCTTGTTCAACGGTTGCTCCAGCATGGGTTGGGGCGAAATGGGCGAAACATACGGCGGCCTGCTTTCCAAATGTGAAGGTAATGACAAGGGATATACAGCACGCAAGGATTGCCTTGCTGAAAAGTGCTCAAAATCCTTTGCCAACGACGCAAAAGCAAAGGAAGGCTGCATGTTCCTTGCAACATGGATGGAAGCCGCTGGTAACCCGACGCACGAATATAAAGAAGTGGAATGCCCGGCTGGCCTCAAAGCCCAGTACTAATTGCATGAATGAGCGCCCGCCACGGTGGGTGGCATAAGATATTAAAAGCACCCCGCGCAAGGGGGCTTTTTTATTACAAATGCGTCTAGCAGGGAACAGCGAGTTTATTTGGGCGGCAAGGCCCCGACTTTAAAATGTCCAAGGCGCAGGGCAAAGCACGGCAAACCCCAACCAACAGCCAGCAACCAACGGCCAGCAACTCAGCTAGAACTGCTCTAGCAGCTTGATGCGTTCAGGCGTGTCCGGGTGCGTACTGAAAATAATGTTCAGCTTTGCGACAAGCCCGCTCAGCATGCCATCGTCTTCTTCGTCAGGGTGGACAATGTAAAGCTGCGCCACGTCGTCGCGGCCGACACTCGAAAGCCCAGGCTCTGCAGAAATCTTCCGCAACGCCGACGCAAGAGCAAGCGGATCGCCGCAAAGCTCGGCGCCACCTGCATCGGCGACGTATTCACGCTTACGCGAAATCGCAAGACGCGTCATGGTACTGACAAAATAAGCGACCGAAGAAACGAGCAACGCGACAAGAAGCACGACAAGAACGATAAAGAGGCCTCCCCCATTCTTGCTGCTACGCCTCCTCGAACCGGACGAATTGAGAAGCCCGCCAATCATGCGGATTGAAATCGTCATGAGCGTCGAGAGAATCCCGACAAACACAATGCACACGACCAAGAGGCGCGTATCGCGGTTCTTGATATGCGTAAGTTCGTGCCCTATAACTGCCGCAAGTTCTTCATCGTTTAGCTTATTGATAATTCCAGTCGTGAGCGTCACCGTATAGGACTGGATGTCGATACCGCTTGCGAAAGCGTTCAAGTTCGGGTCGTCAATAATATTGATTTTCGGCATCTCGATGCCGCCTGCAATGCAGAGGTTCTCGACGATGTTATAGACGCGTACATTTTCCTTGCGTTCAAGCGGACGCGCATGAGTCGCATGCCGGATGATGGACGTATTCGCAAAATAAGCGATAGTAAACCACAACGCCGTAATCCCTAGCGTATAAGGCAGCGCGGCACGGAAATATTCCCATACCAAATCCCAATGGAAACCGGCAGCGGCAAAATTGCGACAGGCATTCCGCAAATTCTCCGATTCTAGGCCGTAGCCCTGCACACTGCAAAAAATTCCAAGCCAATCCAAAAGCATGATGAACGCAAGCACCATCGCCAAAAGAATCACCGGGAACATACAAAGCAGAATCACCGTATTGCGGTTATTCCGCCAAATCTGAGTCTGGATACCAACGTAGCGCATAAGCAGTAGGAAGTTAGAAGTAGGAAGTAGGAAGAGAAAAATGCGCCAAAGGCGCTAGTTTAATGCGCGACACCAGTCGCGCCATTATTTCACTGTCTACTGCCTACTGTCTACTCATTAAAACTTCACTTCCGGCGCTTTCTCTAATGTGGCCCTGTTTTCTGTTGCCTCGTACATGGCGGCACGCTTAAAATTGAACATACCCGCAAGGATGTTGCTCGGGAAAACTTCGCAAGCGTTGTTGAATTCGCGAGTCGCGGAATTGAAGAAACGGCGGGCGGCAGCAAGCTTGTTCTCAATGTCCGAAAGCTCCGTCTGCAACTGCAAGAAGTTCTGGTTCGCCTTGAGTTCCGGGTACGCTTCCAGCGAAACCTTGAGACCGGAAAGGGCGCTGCTCATCGCCTTGTCGGCGGCAACCTTCTCGTCAATCGTCGAGGCGCTCATCGCGGCAGTACGTGCTGCAGTCACCTTTTCGAGCACATCCTTTTCGTGGGCGGCGTACCCCTTGACCGTCGAAACAAGCTGCGGCACAAGGTCATAACGCTGCTTGAGCTGCACGTCAATGTTCGCGAATGCATTTTCGCGATTGTTGCGGAGCTTCACCAACCCGTTGTACATAGAAACGCCCCAAATCACAAGAACAACGGCAACGATAATTACGACTATTCCAATCGTCATAGATTCTCCTTTTTTGATACCATACGTCGGGAATATATAAAAAAACGAATGAAAATTGAAAAAAGCCCACAGAATACTCCATGGACTTTTGTATTATAAAATTTCGAGGTTCCAAAAAGTGGAACTTTTACTCGGTGCAAAATGTTTCAAACAACACCTATACACAAATCTCATCTAAAAAAAACAGGAAAAATCCGTCATTCTAAAAATAAAAAGTGTTATATTGGTAACATATTTATAACCAGGAAAACATACCATGATTAACACAGCCGAACTTAAAAGTCAAATCGATGCCATCATCAACCGCTATAACTTGAGTGATTTTAAAGAACAGCTTAACAACGTCATCCAAGGTGACGGAATCAAAATCGGATTTCTCGGTGCTTTTAGTTCGGGAAAAACAAGCCTCCTCAATTCCATTTTTACCGATTTGAATCTTCCGGTAGATATTGCGCCGACAACCAAATCCATCTGCTTCATTACTCCCAAAGAGGGAATCACACAAAACGAATACTACCGCGATAACGGAACCTCCCTCGATCCCATATCGATTATGGATTTCAACGACATCGTCGATGGCTCCGTTGATGCAACAGCTGTCATAAAGACGCCTGCCTCCAACATTTTGCCCATGGGAACCGTATTTGTCGATACACCGGGGTTTGACAGTATCGGAACAGAAGTTGACTTGACTACAGCATTCTTGAACAAGGTTGATGCAGCTATTTTCTGCCTTAACGGTACAGCGGGCACTCTCCCACAAAACATTCTCGAATTTTTGCAGAGACCCGACGTAAAGAGAATGGCAGACTACATGGTCTTTGCCATTACCCATAAAGACCATGTGAAACAACAAGAAGACCGCATCCAAAAAGAAATCCAGAAGCAACTCTCGGCTATGGACGAATACTCCAAGATTGACTGGGAAAAACGTATTTTCTTTGTCGATGCAAAGCATGAACAGAACGCAGAACAGGTCTTTTCTTTTGTAAAGAAGCACATCCTCGACAAGCAAGAAAACTTACGCAACATCCGCATCAACGCAAATCTTGTAATTCTTGCCAACCGCTTGAGAGACGTGCTTCAAGAACGGCTCGACAACATGAAGCTGGACGAATCCGATATTGACCAAAAGAAGAAACAAATCGAAAACGATATCCAAAAAATTGAAAATGAAATCCAGCGAGTTAACGAAAAGCTGGAAAATTTCAGAGTGGAGCTGCAAAACGACATTCTCAGTCAAATGCTTTCTTTCGAAAAAGAAATCTCCTCTTCAGAAGGCACCTCTCTCCAGAACAGCGTCAACAGCATGATGATGAGCGTTCGGAATTTAATTTCTGCTAAAATCAAAAGCCTTTTGCCCGATTTCGATATGCCCGTAAACATCGTTGGCCAGTCTTCTTTGGTTGCGTCATTGAACAACATCGACAAGGCAAAAGATTTTGGCGTGACGATTGCGACCACCGCCTTGACAGCATGGTTAATGCCCGGTGCAGGCCTTGCCGCCAACGCCGCCGAAGGCGCAGGTGGAGCCGTCGTCAAAACAGCAGCTTCACAAGCGGCAAAGACAGCGACCATCAATGTCGCCAAGAAATCAGTCGGAGCAGCAATTCTGGGCACAGTCGGTACGATTATTAAAGAAGCCAACCCGCTCGAACACGTAGGTTCCTTTATCGCCTCCAAATTCAAAAGTTCAGCGTTCCAGGACCTCGCTAAAAATTCCGCAATGTCTATCGCGAATAACTCCATGATTTCATTGAGCCAAGCATACAATGACGAAGTCGTGGCCCCCTTATTCGTAAACAAGAAAGAAGCCCTGCGTTCTATTGAAGACTTAAGGGCCAAGCGCCATGAAAAATACAACCAGTTCAAAAAAGATCAAGACCAGTTGATGACAGACATTGATTATCTGTGGAAAGTTAAAGCATGATTAAAGATGTCACCAAAATAATTACCGAAGCAAGGCCGCTATATCTGGAACTCGAACGAATCCTGAATTTATGCGAAAAATTTGAAAAAAAGACTGGCCTCAAAATCGACGAGACGCTCACCTATGACTTGAAGAAGATGAGCGAAAACAGCATCTTTGACGAGAATCAGGAAAAAGCCCTCCTGAGAGTCTGCCTTGCCGGTAATTTTTCATCAGGGAAATCCAGTTTTCTGAACGAGCTGCTAGATGAAGATCTGTTGCCTGTCGCATTGAGAAGAACGACAAAAGGTGTTACACGAATACACTACAGTACAAACAGAACTTTCAAAAAAGACCATCAAAACATTGATTATAAAAAATATTGCGATGACGTTCAAAAAGGTGGAAATTTTGAAATCAGCTTGCCGATTTCTTTTTTGAAGAATCTCGCCATTTCGGATGTACCCGGTTTCGACCCTCCAGAAAACAAGGATGATAAAAACACAGAGACCGATGAAGAAATTAGCATAAAAGAAATGGAAAACGCAGATGTTCTGATATATCTATTTAAAATGTCAGAAGGAACTACAAAAAATAACGGACTCCATTTTTTATCGAATTTTAAGAAAGGAAAACAATCTGTTCCACCTTTATACCTAGTCATTACACAATGCGATTCCATTGAAAGCGAAGAAAAAGAAGAACGAGACCGAGTTGCAAAAAACATACAAAAGGAACTCGAAAAAAATGGCTTTAAGCCTGAATCAACCTTTTTCTTCTCCATAAAAAGTAAAATGGAAGAAAATCGTTCATCAGACGAGCATAAAAACTTTATCTTACGTGAGCAAATCCGACTGAAAAATACCATTGACCAAATGGCAAAAAAACATCATTCCATTGCCACGCAGAGAATCAAAAGCAAGATAACGATTTTAGAACAAATGTTCATACCATCGTTATACGAATTTTCAAATCAGATTCGAATGCATCGCAACAAATGGAAACGGGAATTTCTGGTAAACAACAGCGAATTAAAGAAATATCCTTTTGCCATAGGCAAAAATAAAGGCGAAGTATGCGAAGCGTTTTGTAGAGATAAAGACATTTTATTGCAGCAAGTCAGTCGCGCCCTAGGAAAAGTAAAATTCTGCTATTTATTTAAAAATGATGGAATCTTCTTTGACAACTACTATATAAATATCAATAACTGGAAAGAAGAATGGTCAACGCAACGTCAATTCATCAATGACCACATCGAAACAATTCCTAACATCTATCAGAAATATTTTGTTCTACCACAAACTGTTATCCACGAAGAGCATATCCCCGAAAAAACAGATGGTTGGAAAACCTATCTATTTGGAGTAAAGGTCGAAGAAACATATAATGATGATACTTTGGGCAACAGTGGTGAAAGCGGTTCTTTACGAAGAAGGGTTGATAACTGCAATAAGGCGATTCGAGACACATGGTTAGAAAAAATTTCTAGCCACCTTGCCAAAAGAAAGTCTGACTTTTACAAAGCCGTCGATGAAGCTTTTAAAATTCAAGATCAGGAAACAGAAAAATTTGAAATAGCTTTTGCTGAATTGTCCGCTTTGGATAATTTAGTTTAATAGGAGTTTTTTATGGGAAACAAAGTCAATCAAAAATACAACGAAGCCAGAGAAATTTTCAAAAAGGAACTGGAAATTGCCATCAAGGATACCGTAAATAAAAATCCACAAAAGAGCATACAAATAAAAAATAACGCTGCAGAAGAAGAACTGACAGAGAAGACGCTCACACAAGACTTTGAAAATTGCGCCAATGAACCCTTTACCATTGCAGTATGCGGTCAAGTCAAAGCCGGAAAATCCACCCTTTTAAACTCCCTCATATTTGGTGACGAGGTGCTCCCCTCTTTTATAACTCCTGAAACAGCCAAATTGGCGTTCATTTGTTATACAGACGAACCTAACAGTTATTTTAAAGTCAACTGGTATGATGACAACGAATGGCAAGATGTCCGCGCCACTTCCAATAGCGAAAGTCTAAATGAACGTGTCACTTATTCCAGCAAGCATCAAGTGAGCCCGCGGAATTGCATTGGCAAAGATCCCCGAAGGATCGATGATTTATCTCAACTTGACCAATACACTTCTGTTCCTAAAGAAGATGAAGAAGAAGAAACTCTTGCCGGAATTTACACGCCCTTTGTCAAAAGCGTCGAAATTTTCATCAACAACAAAAATCTGGAAGATTTGCGAATTGTAGATACGCCGGGGTTGAATGACCCGAACCGAATCAATTCCAACGAAACAACTAAAAATCTATCTAAAGCTCACGCCATTATCTATGTCTGCCCGGTCCGTCTTTTCAGTAAGCCTGACCTAGAATTCTTCGAGCAGTTCATGAAAGGGCGAACCGAAGAGACCCGTATCATTGTTCAAAATAGAATTGACGAAGAAAGAGAAGCCTATCCGAGCGTCATTAGCGAATGCCGCAAAAATCCGGATTGTCTAAACATGGGCTTGTTTGGCAAAAATGAAATCGTATGCTCCTATTCAGCAAAAGTCAATCTGGCCAAGGCGAAAAACGAAAAGGGTGTAGCCTCCAAAAGAGACCTCCAGTATGCAACACGCTACAAGGATTTCAATGCAGACCCAGACAAGCTGGCCCAAAAAATTAGCGAACGCCTATTCAATAATTCCGGAAAGGGGCGTCTGGAAGGCCTTGCTGCAATATGCATCAAGCCGTACAATGCCCAAAAGGCTCTTCTCGATGACGAAATCAAGAATTTGGAATTCGAAAAGAAAAAATACAACGACCCTATCGAAAAGGTCGAAAAAGAACAAAAAAAATTAAAAGAAAACCAAAAAGATATTATTAATAATATTAAGAATACACAAAATAAATTCGAAGAAGAACTAAGAACAATTGTCACATCATTGCAGAAAATAATAGACAATGATAAAAACTGCAAGGCACTTGAAGAATTTGTCAACATCAAGTATGCCGAAGGAAAATACGACCGCGTTGCAGCCTGTATTGGTCATGAATGGATACAAAAAACAAAGGAACTGTATAGAATCCTTGAAGAAACTAGCTACTCCAAGATAAAGAACCTGCAAACTGAAATTGGTGACAATGTAGATAAAATTATCAACGATATCAAAGCTGCCGTTGGCAAAGAAGTCGAAGATATTATCATCAATTACACAAAAATGGAATGGGTTCCACCAAAACCGAAAAAAATCGAACTGTCCGAAACCCACTGGTACACGTTTAAAAGTACGGAACTCTCGCAAATAATAAAAGATGTCCATGAAGCCTGGGATAACTTTATCGACGAACTTGAAAAATATGTCGATACGGTAAGAATACGTTTAAAAAATGTTGAACAGAATACCTTTAACGAAATTGCAAAAAAAATACGATTTATCGAAGAAGTTCTTGAAAAGCGTTTAAAGTCAAAGAACTCATACAATAATGCAATAAAAGAAATCGAAAAATCAATCAATAACAAAAAAGCCGAAATACAAAAACACGACAACAAAATCAAGGAACTAGAACAACTTGCCAAAAAATACAAGGGGAGCGTATAATGAATCTGAAAATTTGTTTCGCCATACTTGGCATAGGCATTCTTATCGGGGCGATTCTTTACCTGCTCCGTAAAAACAGTCTAGGGCCACTAGGCGCCACCATAGGCACCACCCAAAAATCAGCCCAAGTCGATGCAGACAAGTTGAATTGGCTTGACGAAAATATCCATTCCTACGAAAAGAAATACTGCGGTTACCTGATCGAAAACGAACGTATCGAAAAGGGAATTTCCATCAGCCAAGTGAAGGAACTCCAAGACAAATACGGAGTCGTTCTCGTAAAGCCGACTTTTACATTGGCCGTAGATTTCTATGAAAAGTATCCAGACGATAAACGTACGGTCCTGCTGGATACCATCAAGCAATGGCTAAAGAACGCAGGCGAAACTACCGAAACAAACGACCTTCTGGAAGCCATCGAAAAGAAAGCCATCCAAAACGCTACCGAGGAATTTAAGCAAGTCTTTAAAACCGTAACGGATTCAGCAAGTTAATTCAAATCATGTTCAAAGTTTCTATCTGTTCACAATGCCAAAAAGAACTTCCATCATTAGCAGAGATGAAGTTCTGCCCTTTTTGTGGCACTCCAATAAACGGCAATACAAAAGACGATTCCGCTTTAGAATCGTTCACAGACAACCGTGATGGAGAAATATACAAGTTGGTCAAAATCGGAAAACAAATATGGATGGCAGAAAATTTGCGGTACAATCCAAAAACGAATGATGTTGTCGCCTATGATAATGACGAGAACAACGTCAAGCATTATGGCCGGCTATATTCATATACCTCGATCAAGCGTGACAACGTTATTCCAAAAGGGTTCTGTTTTCCCTCAGAAGAAGACATCATGCAGTTGCTTGATTTTGTCCGTACTAACAATAACGATGAAGGGACGGGAACCAGCTTAAAAGCAGTCAAAGGATGGAAATACTGGAGCCAAAAACCTTCGGATTACCAAATAAATTTTTCCGGAATCATGGATGCCGTTAAAAACGTTTCGGAAAAAGCTAATTTAGAAAACGCCTTTAACTATAGCGACATTTCGAAACACGCTCAAAATGCCTTGAACGATTATGACAGCAAATACAACAATCTAAACGGTACAGACCGATTTAACTTTAGGGCTCTTCCCGCTGGGCATGCCTACGGGAACGATTATTATGACGGGCTAGGAACTGAAACCGTTTTTTGGGTTGATCACAACTTTAGATTATCTCTAAGCCTTAACAGGATTGATTGCGGTTTCGACAGAATCCCGGATGTGAGCGGATTGAAATACTCCATCCGCTGCATAAAAGATGAATTTGGGTAATCGCCATTTTCATCGGATTCCGTAAAACTTGTTGAAGACAAACGATTCTGCAGTTTGATCTTTATCCACTTTGATGCTCTTGATGGTATCGAGGACAAAATCCATGCCGTAGGAATCAATGTACGTATAAACCCATAGCATAATATCCTTTTTGATATCTTCCCTGGACGGTTTTAGCATGCAGCTACAGGCAGGGCAAAACTTCATGTTCCTTGCAAAAGACTCTGAAACCTCGAACATAGCCTAGCATTTTTCACATTTCACTACAACTTTTTTAGATCTAGACATTGGTGACTCCTTTTTATTTGGGAGAAAATTTACCCTCAGCACATCGAATTTCCAATGCCCAATTTTTTCAAGTTCCCAAAAATGGAACTTTGATTTTAATTCAAGCCACTTTAAAATGTCACCCTTGCAGAACATAAACATTTATGAAACGCTTTTGTTTCATATTTTAATTTCATGTAAATTATTTATGTAAATTTTTCGCTTTTTAGTATAAAAAACGCAATTTTTGTTTTATTTTTATGAATATGAAACCGATTACCGAATATCAAGATTACCGCGAGTACATGCGAGATTTCTATGCCGAGCGCAAAAGAAATTCGTATTTCACTTGGCGAAAATTTGCAAGTCTTGCTGGATTTGCTTCGTCGGCGTATCTGAAACTGGTCAGTGACGGACAGACAACCCTCAGCAAGCCGGGAATTCCAAAAGTCGCACGCGCCATGGGTCTCGAAGGGTTCGACTACACCTATTTCACATTGCTCGTAAAATTCGGGAACGCCAAAAACGACGACGAAA
>JAEEGJ010017272.1_pt1 | contig 16351 bp, 8 predicted proteins | sample 8958761 | NCBI WGS metagenome assembly JAEEGJ01 (sample SAMN16246546, study PRJNA631951) | gut metagenome | biome: gut microbiome; feature: rumen; material: RS-attached | host: Bos | place: Iran: Karaj | collected 2018-10
TGCTGTTGGTGATGATGTGCACCTTGACGCTCTTGCCCTCGAAGCCTTCTGCACGGAAGGCATAGTCGAGCGCAGCGCCTTCGCAAGCAGCATTGTGCGGCAACAGAGCAACACCCGAAAGTGTGCGGCCCAGGGTGGGCAGAATGGTCCACGTGCCGTCGGCACTGGGACTGGCCTCGAAGAAATGTTCGGCCTCGATGCTCACCTGCCCATTGTAGGCCTTGAAGACGTAGTGTGGGGCTTCGGGCTTGGCAGCCTTGTCGGCATCAACGCGCACGACCTTCGGACAAACCTGCACTTCAGGTTGCTGCCACGATCTGTAGCCGATATGGGTCTGGTCCATCAGATGGTTCCACTTGCCTCCACCGATGCTGTGATATTCACGCGTCAGCTCGTCATCACGGGCGAAACACTGCTCCACAAGGTCGGCATAACAGTTGGCACGCGTATCACCCAGGGCAGCGAGATAGAGGTTCTGTGCCTGCGCATAATACATCTCGTAGAGGTTTGCCATCGACTGGATGGGGAACAGGATGAGCTGATGATAGGAATCACGTGCCGGAGCTGGCACCTTCTGCCACAGACGATAGGCATCGGCTTCGAGCGCCTTGTACTGAAGCATGGCCTGCTCCCACTCCCCGCTCTGCAGGTTGTAGGTCCTCCAATTCAAGAGCTCGGGGGTGACGCGGCTGTTGTAGCGGAGGTAGGTCTCCAGGAGGCGGGCTGCCTCTTGGGTAAGGTTAAGAGGGGTTAAGAGGGGTTCTGAGGGGTTAAGAGGGGTTAAGAGGGGTTCTGAGGGGTTAAGAGGGGTTAAGAGAGGTTCTCCTAGCATCTGGGAGCAGAAGTCGAGGGCATGCTGGTGGACGGAGCTGATGTCGGCGTAGTCGTCGGGACGCCAGGCCATCTTGAGGAAAAGGTCGATGGGATGCTCCATGGGCTTGAGGTCGCCCACGTTGAGAATCCAGAGGTCGTCGATGCCATATTCGTAGCACAGGCGCATCTGTTCCCACAGGTGGTTGGTGGTGGTGACGTTGGCCCACTTGGTGTTGCGCGGACCGCCCACATAGTCGACGTGGTAGTACATGCCCCAGCCGCCCTTGCGGTTCATGAGGGCCTCCTTGGTGCGCGTAGCCGAGACGTTGGCTTCGGGCACACGACGAATGTCGCCCCAGTTGTCATCGCAAAGCATGATGAGCACATCGTCGGGCACATCGAGGCCCAGGTCATAGAGGTGCTGCACCTCCTTGTAGAGTGCCCACATCTGAGGCGTGCGGTCGGCCTTCTTGCCTGTCACCTCGGCGATGATGCGGCGCTGGTTGCTGATGATGTTCTCGAGGAGCTTCTTGTTGTAGTCGTCGAGGTTCTGGGTGAGGTGGTCGAAGCCCTCCTTGCCGCCCAGACCGGTGTCGCCATCGCCACGCATACCGATGGTGATGAGGTCCTCGGTGCCACGGGCGCGTTCGATGCCTTCGCGGAAGAACTGGTCGATGACGGGCTTGTTGACCGCATAGTCCCAGCGTGCCTCGGCAGGGGCCTCATCGTCGTTGCGAGCGCCTGTCTCACGCATCTTGGCACGCTTGTAGCGCACCCATTCCTGATGATTGCGTGCCATGGGTTCGTGGTGCGATGTGCCCATGATGATGCCCATCTCGTCGGCCAGCGGGCCGTTGAGCGGGTCGTCGTAATAGAAGGCATTGCCCCACATGGCGGGCCACAGGTAGTTGCCTTTCAGACGGAGGAGCAGTTCGAAGACGTGTTCGTAGAAGAGGTGGTTGAAGCCACGGGCATAGGTATTGCCCTGGGGATCGACGGGCAGATTCTCGCACTGGCTGTCGGGGAACTTTTCCTTCACCCAGCCCGAGAGACAGGGGGCCTCGTCGTTGAGGAAGATGCCGCGATAGCGCACTGAGGGTTCGCCATCGGTGTAGATGCCGGGAAGGATGAAGATGCTGTCGCGCCGGGCAACGGGCATATCGGCCCACCATGCCCAGGGCGAAACGCCCAACTGACGGCTCAGTTCGTAGATGCCATATTCGGTGCCACGCTTGTCGCTGCCTGCGATGACGAGCATCCGGCCAGTCCTGCCCTTGTACAAGACACCGGCATCGAGCAATGTGATGATATACTTCTCGCGCTTGCCTTTCAGTTCCTTAGCATCAATGGCCTTGCGCTTGACGAGTTGCTGTATCGGGCTGCTCTTCTCGACCGAGCCGACAAGGAGAATCGGCGCATCGCCTTCGGCCTGGTTGAGGATACGGGCAACACTTTGTCCAGTCACCTGTTCGAAGTCCTTGCTTAGGTTATCGAGGGCGCGACGGATGCCGGGATAGTCGTTCTGGTCGAAGACAATCTGGACCGGACCCTGCTGCGAGGGATAGATGCAGAGGGCATCGGCCTGGCTTTGGAAGGTGACAAACTGATCGGCCGCCTGCGTCGCAGAGGGGATAGATAGTGCAGCAAGAAGCACCAAGGATGTTAGGATCTGTTTCATGTAACTGTTGAATAATAAAGGTAACGATTAAGAAATACGGTGCAAAGATAATAAATTCCGTGGATTATTCGCCTATCGGGGATGCTTTTTTTTGCTTTTTACACCTTTTAAATATAAATATGAAACATATAGCAACAAATAATGTGGGAATTTATGCGAACTTGCAACCCATTTGCAAAACAATTGGCCTACCTTTGCACCGAGCTTTTAGAATAAGAAGGTGAAAATGGCAGACAACCTCGGCCCAATGGCCTGGTTGTTTCTGCAAGAAAATGTGCAGGTCCAATACCTGCAAAAAATCGCACTTCGTGCAGAAAATCCATCCGGCCCCAATTGTTAATTGATATGGACGAATAATTATTTTCTGCGAAGCAATTTTCTGCTGCCATTGGGGCAGCACATTTTCCGGCAGTAGAGACAGGGCATTGAGCCCGCAGTCTCCTGCCATTTTCACAAAAATATAAATATAATAATTGTTGTAAAAATATGGCACACGAACATCATCACCATCACGATGAAGACGAGGAGGCATGCAAGAGCTGCATGCATCAGCACGAACATCACCACCATCACCACGACGAACATGATGAAGAAGGTCATCATCATCATCACCACCATGAAGAGGGGCACCATCATCATGAAGAGGGACATCACCACCACCATCACGACGATGGAATGAGGGGAGCAGTCATCAAGATTGCAGTGGCCGTCGTTCTGCTCCTCATCGCAGTATATATCGAGCACAACTACGCATTGCCCACGTGGCAACTGCTGCTCATCTATCTTGTCCCCTACCTCGTGGTAGGACTTGACACCATCAAGGAAGCCATCGAAGGCGTGATGGAAGGCGAACCATTCGACGAAAACTTCCTCATGACCATCGCCACACTGGGCGCACTGGGCATCGGATTCCTCCCTGGGGCCGAGACGCAGTTCCCCGAAGCCGTCTTCGTGATGCTCTTCTTCCAGATCGGCGAACTCTTTGAAGGCTATGCCGAGGGAAAGAGCCGCGAATCGATTGCGCACCTGATGGACATCCGTCCCGACACCGCCAACGTGGAACGTGAGGGCAAGGTGGTGGCCATCGCTCCCGAAGAGGTGGCCGTGGGCGAAACCATCGTCATCCGTCCGGGCGAAAAGGTGCCCCTCGATGGAGAGATCGTCGAAGGGCAGACCAGCCTCAACACCGTGGCATTGACGGGCGAAAGTGCTCCGCGCGACGTGGTGGAGGGCGACGAAGTCATCTCGGGCTGCATCAACATCTCGGGACTCATCCGCGTGAAGACCAATAAGACTTTCGGCGAATCGACCGTTTCGAAGATCATCCAACTGGTCGAAAGCGCTTCGGACCACAAGTCGAAGAGCGAAGCCTTCATCACGCGTTTTGCCCGCATCTACACGCCCATCGTGGTCTTTGCAGCCATCGCCCTGGCCCTGCTCCCACCCTTGTTCTGCACGGGCGGATTCATGGCTAACTTTCCCACCTGGCTCTACCGCGGACTGATGTTCCTCGTAGTCAGTTGCCCCTGCGCCCTGGTCATCAGCGTCCCGCTCACCTTCTTTGGTGGCATCGGTGGTGCCTCACGCAATGGCATCCTCATCAAAGGCGCCAACTACATCGACCAACTGGCGAAGATCAATACGGTCGTGTTCGACAAGACAGGCACCCTTACCGAAGGAGTATTCGCCGTCACTGCCGTGCATCCCGACAAATACGACGAAGAACATCTGCTGCACCTGGCTGCCCACGTCGAGCACTATTCGACCCACCCCATCGCACAGGCGCTGCGCGATGCCTATCCGGAAGCCGACCACGACGGATGCAGCCTGGAAGAGGTCGAGGAAATTGCCGGACACGGCATCCGCGCCAAGGTGAACGGACGCGTGGTATGCGTGGGCAACAACAAGATGATGCAGGCCCTCGGCATTGGGGAACATTCCTGCGAACTGGTGGGCACCATCATCCATATCGCCATCGACGGCATCTATGCCGGGCACATCGTCATCAACGACCGCGTGAAACCCGATGCCAAGGAGGCCATCGACCAACTGCATCGAGGAGGTGTCGGCAAGGTGGTGATGCTGACGGGCGACCGACAGGAGGTGGCCGAAGACGTAGCCAAGGCGTTGGACCTCGACGAAGTGCATGCCGAACTGCTGCCGACCGACAAGGTTGCGCTCTTCGACAAACTCGTGCAGGAGGCCAAGGGCCCAAACAACGAAAAAGACCAAGCACAGGGCCTGGCCTTTGTGGGCGACGGCATCAACGATGCGCCGGTACTGGCACGCGCTGACGTGGGTATCGCCATGGGTGGACTGGGCAGCGACGCTGCCATCGAGGCTGCCGACGTGGTGCTTATGGACGACAAGCCTTCGAAGGTTGCCCTGGCTATCAGGATTGCACGCCGCACCATCGGCATCGCCAATCAGAACGTGATCTTCGCCATCGGCGTGAAGGTGCTGGTGCTTCTGCTTGCCGCCTTCGGCCTGGCTACGATGTGGATGGCCGTCTTCGCCGATGTGGGCGTCACGGTTCTTGCGGTGCTCAATGCGATGAGAGCATTAAGGTGAAAGAATAGACAACAGCGCGACATGAGATGAAACTCATGCCGCGCTAGTTTTTTATAGAAGATCTAGATATTCTAGAAAATCTAGAGAATCAAGATATCTCAAACCTTTACAAGAGTCCCTTCTGCTTCATCCTCTCGATGAGGAAGGGCTTCATCTGACCCTTGCGATCGAACCAGAGCGGATAATCGGAGCGACCCTTGATGGGCCAATCGTTCTTCCAGGAATCGGCATCGGTGACACCCCAAGCGGTGACGCGACGCACGTTCTTGGCATACTTATCGACGATGTTGAGGAAGGTGGTCATGCGCTCGTTCCAAACAGCAGATACGCTGTCGGGCAAGGCTTCGGCATAAGGATTGAGTTCGGCACGATACTCCTCGGTGTCGCTCACGTTGGCGCCGAAGTTGACAGAAGGCAATGCACTCATATCGACCTCGGTGAACTGCACATCGACACCAGCTTCGATAAATGCCTTGATGCTGGCCTCAAACTCCTCCCACGAAGGATGATCCATACCCATGTGGCTTTGCAGGCCCACAGCATCGATGCGGATGCCACGCTCCTTGAGCTTCTTGATAATTCCGACCACGCCTGCACGCTTGCCGGGCTGAGCCATCGAATAGTCGTTGTAGTAGAGTTCGGCATCGGGATCGGCCTCCATAGCGCACTGGAATGCCCAGGGGATGAACTCCTCGCCCAGGATCTGATAGAAGGGCGAAGGACGATAGCTGCCATCGTCGAGGATAGCCTCGTTGACAACATCGTAGCCCGTGATGCGGCCCTTGTAGCGCGTCATGATGGTGGTGATGTGATCCTTCATGCGCTGTTTCAGCACTTCGGGCTTCACCTGCTTGCCCTTGTCATCGACAAAGAACCAGGGAGCGCACTGGCTGTGCCAGATCAGGCAATGGCCGATGATCTGCATGTTGTTGTCCTCGCCAAACTTCACAAAGCGGTCGGCATCGTCCCAGAAGTAGGTGTTCTCCTCGGGATGAATCTCCTCGCACTTCATGCAGTTTTCGGGCACGATGCTGTTGAAGTGCTGCTTGATGATGGCAACACCCTCGGCATCCTTCTGGTTACTCTGGTTCACATTGATGGCCACGCCGACGGTGTAGTCGGGGAAAGCCTCGAAGAGTTTTGGTTCTACAACCTCAGCGGTCTTTGGCTTTGAGCCACAAGCTGCAAGAAGCAGGGCGCTGACTGATAGGAAAAGGAATTTTTTCATTTTTAGCATATATTTTGGGTTATAGGAATCGGAAGATTCGGAATAATCGGAGTTCTCGGAATAATCGGAATACTCAGAGCAATCAGAATACTCGGAGTTTTCGGAGTCACTTATACTCGTAAAGCTTTACATGCAGGATCTGCCAGTCGTCGACACCGATACGGATGTGGCGGCCCTGGTGGTCCTGATCGCCATTGAGGCGACGAAGGTATTTGAGCGAACCGTCGCCGGCAACCTCCACCTGATCGCAATAGGCAATGCCGATGCGACGGGCACCGCTCCATTGGTCTTCGGTGGTGCGTTGGTTGGTGCCGGCCTCGACAAAGCCGTCTTCGCCCAGTTTCTTCTGTATCTGGTGTTCGCCCTCGTTCTCGAACTGCACGACGACGCCATTTCCAGCGAGCAGGTACTCGTACTTGTTGAGACGGATGAGCATGGCACCGGCTACGGGCCAGGGTGTGCCGTCGGTGGCACGCGGATCCCAAGGCAGGGTGAAGAAGTGACGGCAGGTGATCTTCATGCCATCCTCATGGATGATGCGCTCGACAGCTTCGTTGCCTGCGGGGTCCTGTCCCTTCTGGAGCGTCCCATCGAAATAAAGACCGTGCATCTGCCCTTGGCCCTGCCGTTCGGTGATGATGGGCATCAGGTTGCGGAGCATCGCGTAGGCCTGCGTGGGCTTGTAGTCGGGGCTGTCGGGCCCATCTTCGATGGCAAAGGGGCTGAAACAGATGGCATCGTGCTCGGCAAAGACGAAACAAGCCTGTGCCCCGTTGGCCGCTGAACGACGTATCTCGGGGATGAAGAGCGGGTTGTCGGGCAATGCATACTGGCGCGTCCAGGAAGTGAACCCCGAATCGTAGAGGTCGGGCGCCAGACAAAGCAACGAGGGGGCAGCAGCATGCCAGATGTCCTTGAGATGGGCCAAAGGACCAGCAGCGGGATATTGCCCGGGCTTGCGTCCTCGGCTGTTCATCGCCGCGTTCACATAGACAGGCAGCGGATAGATGGCCTGCACGGATTGCGCCATGCGCTCGACATATCGGGCATAGTAGTAGGCCGTGAAGTACTCGTCGCCATAGACATCGGTTCCGAAAGCCTCGCCCCAAGTGGGATTCTTCAGTTTTTCGGTCCCCAGGGAATCCAAGCGGGCCTTCAACTGCGGATGGAGGGTCGGACGATTCTTCTTGAGAAAGGTCATCAGTTCCTGAGGGACGGCAGCCTGATACTGCTTGACAGCCTCGGGACTGTAGTCGCGAGCATCTTCGAGCATACCAATCTCGTTCTCGATCTGTACCATCAGGACGGTTCCACGTTCGCCATCGACCTCCTTCAGATGCCTGAGCCAGGCCTCGAAGGCACGATTGTCGGCCTTGAAGACATTTTCGGAGAATGCCGAAGCTATCTCCAGCGGTTTGCCTGCCTTGGTGTGAGCGCGCGGGAAACGCTTGTAATCCGTCTTGAACCATTCGGGCGCATAGCAGGACATCGAGTTTTTCCATGCACCGAACCACAGATAGACCACGCGAAGGTCATTCCTGCGTGCCTCGTTGATGACAGCATCGACCAACGAGAAGTCATACTGCCCTTCGACAGGCTCGAAAAGGTCCCAATAGTTGGGCACCAGCACCGTATTCAGTCCCATGCGATGCAGATGGGCGAAGCAGCGGGCGATGTCGTCGGGACTGGACGCTGCGCTATTGGATGTCTCGCCACCGATGATCAGATAGGGAGCACCATCGACCACGAGCTGGGTAGCCGTCCCATGCTGGCGCACGGTAGCCTGTTGTGCCAAGATTCCGATACAGATGGCGAAGAAAGATATGAGAGATAGAACCCGTTTCATAAGATGTGCAAAAAATAATGTGTAATCAATATAAAAAGACACGGAGAAACGGGAATTAGCCTTCCCGCCTCTCCGTTATAAAGGTAATTAGTTGTTTGTACGACGTGCTTCGATCTCCTTGTTGATCTGGTCGATCTTCTCGTCGGTCAGTTCATACTTGGAGATGATGAACATGGCCAGGCACAACAGAGCAGCCGGGATGACGCACACCATCCAAAGGATACCTTCCTGAGCGAAAGGAGTCTGCTCGATGGTCTTGCTATTGTAACCCACGAAACCGAGAATTGCCGGATTAACAATGCTACCGAAGGTCATACCAGCCTTGAAGAACAGACCGGTGAGGGCGTTGACGATGCCCGAAATACGACGACCGGTGGTGTATTCGCCATAGGAAATAACCTCAGGAACCAAAGCCCACATGTAACCAGTAGCCACAATCACACCCGTACTCTTGATGAACTGGGCGATATAGACCATCATCATGTTCGGATTCTCCATCTTGGCAATGAAATAGAGCATTGCCATACCCACGACGGCTGCGCCGAGGAAGAGGTAGAACATATTCTTCTTGCCTACGGCCTTCTTTATTGCAGGAACGAGAGGCATGAAGATGAATGCAGGAATAGAACCGAGGGCCATGAAGATGGACAGCTGCTGAGCCGTGCCACCGAGGTTGCTGTTGATGAAGTATGCACCAGCTGCATTACCTACCGACATCATGGCGAAAGCTGTGATGAAGAAGAAAGCGATGACGCGCAACGGGCGGTTACGCACGAACTCCATCCAGAGGTCGCTCACCTTCACGTCTTCGGTGTCCTTGGCATCCATCACGACGCGCTCCTTACACTGCGAGAAGCAGAATACGAGCAGGCACAAACCAACGAGCGCATAGATGGTCATTGCGGTGAACCATGCCGAGGGCTCCTTGGGAAGGCTGTCGGAAGCTGAACTTGCAATCCAGGCAATGATCAACGGCAGACCCGAGTTGACGGCAAGGCCACCGACATTTGCCATGAACATACGCACGGAGGTGAGGATGGTGATCTCATCGGTGTCGCGCGTAAGCGAAGAGTTGAGTGCGCCGTAGGGCACATTGATGAAGGTATAGAGCAACTGCATGCCCACATACGTCACGTAAGCATAGAGCAGCGAGGGTGCGAATCCGTTGTAGAAACAAAGGATGGCGAATCCCGAAAGCGGAATACCTACATAAAGCAGGTAGGAGCGATATTTGCCGTAACGTGGATTGCTCTTGTCGATGAGCGTGCCCACAATGGGGTCCCAGATGACGTTTGCCACGTTGCCTACCGTAAACATCACAGCCACAGCCGAAGGAGTGAGTCCGTAGATGTCGGTGTAGAAGAACAGCAGGTAGGTGCAAATTACCTGGAAGATCAAGTTCTGTGCAAGGTCACCCGAGCCGAAGCCGATGCGCTGCAACCAACTAAGTTTGTAGAAGCCTTTTGCCTCTTGTTCGTTTGACATAATTATTATTTAGGGATATTAAGGGATTATTAGGGATATTAAGGGATATTTAGGGACGATAGTATCGGCTGACGACTTGGGATATTAAGGGATATTTAGGGGACGATAGTATCGCCTGACGACTTGGGATATTAAGGGATATTTAGGGACGATAGTATCGGCTGACGACTTGGGGAATTAAGGGATATATAGAGATGTTAAGGGACGATGGTTTCGCTTGATAAGAAGGGAATAAATCGAGCAAAAGCCCAGATGCTAACCTTCGGCGAAGTTATCTTTAATTCCATTATTCTTTTCGATTCCTTCGATGTATTTATTTAAAAAATAACAAGAGGAATCAAATAGGGAATTCAAGAGAGCCTGCTCCTTCTCATTTATATATTCGAGATCGCGGGAAAGAATGATGTAGTACCGACATTCAGACAAACTGCCCTGCGAAATGTTCAAGAATCGCAGTTTGTCGGACTTGCTCATCTTCTGTGTTCCTTCGGCTATATTGGCTGCGACGGAAACTGCGGCACGAGTAAACTGGGATGATAGGCCATGACGCTCAAATTCGGGAAATGATTTAACCAAAGAATAAACTGCAAGTGTCAGTTGATGGGCTTTCTGCCAAGCAATAATCTTTGTGAAATCGACCATATTCTCTAATTTGTATAGTAACGTCCCTAAAAATCCCTTAGAATCCCTTAAAATCCCTTAGAATCCCTTAGTCTGCCATTCCGTCAATCGTAATGATCTTGCCATTCTCGTCATACTTCAATTCGCAAACCTTGAGGGAGCGAAGTGGAGTGTAGCCCTTCGAAGGCTTGCAGTCGTGGTGGAAGAGGTACCACTTGCCTTCGAACTCAATGATAGAGTGATGGGTGGTCCAACCCTCGACAGGAGTGAGGATGACGCCCTGGTAAACGAATGGACCCTCGGGGTTGTCACCGACTGCATAGCAGAGGAAGTGGGTGTTGCCGGTAGAGTAGCTGTAATAGTACTTGCCATTGTACTTGTGCATCCACGAAGCCTCGAAGAAGTGATGCGGATCGCCCATCTTCATGGGTGTGCCGTCCTCATAGACGATGCGGATGGGCTTGGGCTCGTTGGCAAAGCTGAGCATGTCGTCGCTGAGCTTGACGATGCGGGGAGAGATGCAAGGCTCGTCGTCGGCAGGGAAGCTTGGGAAGTTGACAGCCTCGTTCTGCTCGTTGTAGCGCTGCAACTGGCCACCGTAGATACCGCCGAAATACATGTAGTAGGTTCCGTCGTCATCCTTGAAGATGGCATAGTCGATCGAGTAGCTGCCCTCGATGGGATGTGGCTCGGGGATGAATGGGCCTTCGGGCTTGTCGCTGATGGCAACACCGCAACGGAAGATGCCGGTCTTGTCCTTGGCAGGGAAATACATGTAGTACTTGCCATCCTTCTCCTGCACGTCGCAGTCCCAAAGCTGCTTCGTAGCCCACGGAATCTGCTCGCGAGTCAATGCAAGGCCTTCGTCCTTCACCTCACCCGTCATGGGGTCGCCGGTGATCGAAAGCACATGATAGTCCTTCATGTCGAAGTGGATGCCCCAGTCGTCCTCGGGGATGCCAGAATAATAGTCGTGCGATGGGTAGATGAAAATCTTGCCATTAAAAACATGTACCGAAGGGTCGGCCATGTAGTCTTGAGGGAATAGATACCTTTTCATGATTGGGTAATGTAATTTGTTATGTTGAAAGATTATGATACCACGAATGAAATAATCGGTGCAAAGATAATGCTTTTTTTGGAAAGTCGAATCAATTTTTGTAACAATAAACATAGAAATTGTTACATTGCCGAAAATTAATTCGTTTTTGGGGACAATATATAACATAAATCACTATATTTGCATCGTAAAACCAATCTCATGACCTATGAAATTCTATAAAACTCTTGTTCTTTCCACACTACTTGCCGGACTGCCGCTGACAAGCCTGCAGGCCGAAGTCAGGACACCTCGCTTCATCTCGGATGGCATGGTGCTGCAACGCAATGAGACGGTTCGCATCTGGGGAACTGCCGACCCCGGCGAAAAAGTCACTGTTACCTTTTTAAAAAAGAAATATGTGGGCACCGCGGATGCCGAAGGCAACTGGATGGTGTATATCCCGACCACGAAGAAGAACATGGTGGGCGGTCCCTACTCGATGACCATCAACGAACGCAAACTATCGGACATCTACGTGGGCGACGTCTGGCTCTGCTCGGGTCAGTCGAACATGGACCTGCACACCGCACGTCTGGTTGACCTCTACAAGGATGAGTTCGACACCGACGTCAATCCCGCCATCCATCTGATGCAGACGGGACGCAACCCATCAATCAAAGGTCCGCAGGACGATATCGACGAGCAGGGCAGTTATCCCTGGGAGTCGATGAGCCCCGACAAGGTGGGACACTGGTCGGGCATCGGCTACTTCTTTGCCAAGGAGATGTACAAGCGTTCGGGCGGCGTACCGCAGGGCATCATCAACTGCAGCATGGGCGGCTCGGACATCGTCGCGTGGATCCCGACCGACCTGCTTCGCGAAAATGCGCCACGTCACGTTCAGACCGTCGAGCATCTCAAGCAGCCAGGATATCTGGAGCGCTGTGCAGCACTCAACCGCGTCATCGGACAGACCTACAACCAACTGCTCGAAGAGGATCCCGGACTGAAAGGGCAATGGATGCAGACCGACCTCGATGACTCCGACTGGGAAATCGTGAACCAATATGACCCACACCTGGGCGATGCCGACGGACGCACATGGGTAGGCACACTCTGGTTCCGCAAGGAATTCAACGTGCCGCAGGAACTCGTCGGCAAGGATTCCCTGCTCCGTCTGGGCTGCCTCGTCGATGCCGATGTGGCTTATCTGAACGGTGTGAAGGTGGGCGAAATCACCTACCAGTATCCTCCGCGCAAATATACGCTGCCCGCTGGTCTGCTCAAGGCAGGACGCAACGTCCTCGTCATCAAGCTGCGCACCAATGGCAGCCCCGAGAAGTTTGTCAAGGAGAAACCCTACAAACTCTTCTTCCACGGTGGCAAGACCATTAACCTCGAAGGCAACTGGCGAATGAAACGAGGCATCCTGATGCCGCGTCAGCCAGGTGTCGAAGGTGTCAACAACGGTAATGCCTCCGCACTCTACGACAACACCATCTATCCGCTCCGCAACTACCGCATCGCCGGCATCCTCTGGAACCAGGGCGAGACCAATGCCGGTCGTCCCGACGAATACCGCAAGCTGCTCCCCGTGCTGATTGAGGGTTGGCGTCGCGACTTCGGCAATGTACCTGCCGTCATCTTCGGACTGGCCAATTATATGGAGCGCCATCCGAATGCCAACTTCGACGGAGGATGGGCGAAGATTCGTGAATCGCAACGTCTGGGTACCCAAGCACTCGACAAGGCTGCCCTCGTGACCGCCATCGACCTCGGCGAATGGAACGACATCCACCCGCTCAACAAGAAGGAGTCGGCTCGTCGTGCAGCCCTGCAGATGCAGCGTCTCTATCTGGGCAATACCCAGGAGGTCTGCGAAGGTCCATCGTACGAAAGCGTGACGTTCAGCGAAGGCAAGGCGCGCATCACGTTCAAGCCAGGCACAGCCGAAGGACTTGAACTGCGTGAAGCCAAGCCCCACAGCAAAGAGAACCCCTGCCTCGTCTCGAAAGGTTTCAGCATCGCCGGTGCTGATGGCATCTTCCATTGGGCCGAAGCACAGGTCGAAGGCAATGAACTCATCGTCTGGAGCGATGAAGTGAAGGATCCGAAGGCCGTTCGCTATGCCTGGGATGACGATCCCATCGTCACACTCTACAATGGTGCAGGGCTTCCCGCTCCTTCGTTCTCGACGAAATGATTTTTTAGCATTTCCATACATACATTATTACAAATAAGGGCTCTTTTTTCGCGTAGAACCCTTATTTTTTTCCCTCAAAAGAAGTAGAAAAGGGTACAATAACTCGTCAAAAAGGCGAACAGAACCATACACGAACTCGTCAAGGAGGGCATCAAGTAAAGATTTTTTATCAATTATATCCAAAAATGAAAGCAAAACGGACGTAAAAAAGCATTTTTTTGCATTTTTTGACAAAAAACGTCATTTTTTTTATTTTTTTCTTTGCAGTTATTTTTTTTATACATATCTTTGCAGCCAAATTTCGAGTCAGAAGGCTTCAGAAAGCCATATGGTCTTCTCTTCTGCTAGAAAAGCAAACTGCACAATAAGTGATTTCTTGTCGAAACAATATACAATGTGTTCAATAAATATTATTAATGTATCAGTTATGAGAAAACTCTTATCTATCATTGCCATGCTCGTCCTGAGCTTGTCAATGTTGATGGCGCAAAACAGAACCGTTACAGGTAGCGTCATCTCAGCCGAAGATGGAGAGCCAGTCATCGGTGCGACTGTCATTGTCCCCGGCACGAACATCGGTACTGTTACCGGCCTCGACGGCAAGTTCTCACTCAATGTTCCCGAGAATGCCAAGCAGTTGACCATCTCTTATGTAGGTATGGCCAGCCAGACCGTCAACATCAGGAACAACAAGGTCAATGTCAATCTCGAAGCAGATGACAAGATCCTTGATGACGTTGTAGTTACAGCCTTGGGTCTCAAAAAATCCGAGAAGTCCATTGGTTATGCTGCTACAAACCTCAAGTCGGAGGACCTCCACGTAGTCCCCGTGAGCAATGTAGGTGACGCTATTGCCGGTAAGGTAGCTGGTGTAAGTGTTTCCACTACATCAACTTCTCCTGGTGCTGCTTCGTCTATCACAATCCGTTCCTTCAGCTCACTGACTGGAAGCAACCAGCCTCTTTGGGTTGTCGATGGTGTACCGATTGTCAACAACAACATTGGTTCCGACCAGGGTGACAACACCATGGGTGGTGGTGTCACAAACCTCAACCAGGACGATATCGAGAGCATGACCATCCTCAAGGGTGCAGCCGCTACTGCCCTTTACGGTAGCCGTGCAGCAAATGGTGTAATTCTCGTTACCACCAAGTCCGGCAGCAATCTTAGGGACAAGAACTTCATGGTAGAACTGAATGCAGGTATGCAGTGGTCAACCGTCGGCATCCTTCCTCAGTTGCAGAACGTCTTCGGACAGGGTTGGGACGGTAACCGTACACTTGACGAAAACGGCTCATGGGGTCCTCAGATGGATGGCAAAGAACGTGTATATGGTGCCATCTACGACAACGCCCAGCTTCTCCAGAAGTTCCAGGCCGTAGAAGACAATGTCAGAGGCTTCTTTGACACAGGTGTTTCCTACAACACTTCGATCAGCGTGTCTGGAAAAAGCGACAAGACCGACTATTACCTTTCATATTCACGCGTAGGAGATGATGGCATCATGCCCACCGATGCTGACTCTTATGGACGTAACACCATTTCGATGAATGGTAGTCATCGCTGCACAGATTGGCTGAAGTTCTCGAGCAACATCAACTTTGCAAACTCCCTCACCAAGACGGTTCTTACCGATCAGGGTACCACCGTAATCGATGGTCTTTATGAGATGCCACGTAACATCAGTGTGGCCGACCTTGCTGATCTCAGCAGCCCATTCAATACCCCTCTCGCCTACTACACCGAGTATGGTATTACCAATCCCTATTGGGCATTGGAGAACAATTACAGCCAGCTCAGCCAGAAGAAGATCTACGGTAAGGTTCAGGCTGATATCAATCCTATCAAGGATCTGACCCTCACCTACCGCTTTGGCTTCGACTATTCCGACTATGACCTCAAGGAAGGTATGGCCAAGATTTCGGTCGACAATCCATCCACTTCGGGCGACAACAAGCAGGATGGTACGGTATATGCACTCTATCAGCGTCGATATGAAATCAATCATGATTTCCTCGCTAATTATACTCACACGTGGGGAGACTTCGAATTCAACGCCACTGCTGGCGTGAATATCAACGAGCGTTTTGCCACGCAGATGTCAACTTCTGCAGAAGACCTCACTATCGAAAGCGGCTGGTGGCACCTTGCAAATGCAGCTTCCCTCACTCCCTCTGAGTCTTCAAGCAAGCGTCGTCTGGTAGGTGTCCTTGGTGACTTCTCGCTGGGTTGGAAGGATATGCTCTTCCTGAATGTTACCGGACGTAACGACTGGTCGTCCACCCTTCCAAAGGACGGCAATCACTTCTTCTATCCTGGTGTCACTCTCAGCTGGCTCTTCTCTGAGCTGCTTTCCGACAAGATGAAGGATTACATTTCATATGGTAAACTCCGTGCTGCATTCGGTAAGACCGGTAACGATGCCGATCCATACTTGACCAACAATACATTCGTAAGCGGTTTTGCCAACAATGTTTATACCGAAGCCACCAACTTCCCAATGTCGAACGGCACAAACGCCTTCAAGACCTCAGCCACCCTCGGTTCCAACACCCTTACTCCTGAGATGACGACCGAATGGGAACTTGGTGCAGACCTCTACTTCCTCAAGAATCGTATTCACGTTGACTTCTCGTACTACGACCGTACTACCGACGACATGATCATGACGCTCAATGCTGACCCAGCTTCTGGCTACAGCTTTATCGTCACGAACTTCGGTTCGATTCGCAACCATGGTGTCGAACTCATGGTCAACTTCACCCCAGTACGCACCAAGGACTGGCAGTGGGATGTAAACTTCAACTGGAACAAGAACTACAACAACGTAGAGAAACTTCCTGAGGAACTGGGTGGAGAATATG
>JAEEGJ010017274.1_pt1 | contig 16350 bp, 12 predicted proteins | sample 8958761 | NCBI WGS metagenome assembly JAEEGJ01 (sample SAMN16246546, study PRJNA631951) | gut metagenome | biome: gut microbiome; feature: rumen; material: RS-attached | host: Bos | place: Iran: Karaj | collected 2018-10
AGGATATAAGGCAACGGGAATATTGTCGTGGTCGTCAAGGTCATAGAATCCGGCATGGATTTCGATCGTCTGCTCGGTCATGCCGCATTCATTCCAAGCCTTGACCCTCAGAGTGGCTACTCCTTTTGAGATGACCCAAAGGTGGCAGTCCAAACCTGTCGTATCCATGGGCCAGTCGGCGCCGTCGAGTTCCCATTCATAGTGCGTGGCATGGTCGACGGGGTTGACGTGATATTGGTAGTGACCCGAGAAGAAGTCGGTGCAAACATAAACCTCAGTCAAGCCTTGGATTTCAGGGATGGGATCGGGGTAGGGGTCGACGGTGAGGTGCAGGTGGACAAGCGAGTCGCAGCCGCCAGAGGTGACGAATAGGCTATCGTAAACACCGGATTGGATGTAAAGGTTCCCGTTCCAAGAATAGCTGTCACAGGCCGTGGTGTCGACATCGACTTCCAAGGCATCGGAGAAGGCGAGATGTAGGGTGACGATGCTGTCGCACTCTTGCAAGGTGACGAATTCCTGCACATAGTCGCCCGGCTCGGTGTAGGTGATGTTGTTCCATTTGTATCGGTCGCAGGCCACTATCGACCATTCGTGATAAATAGGTCCTGTGATGGTGAGATGAAGCGTGACTATGCTGTCGCAGCCTTGTGGTGTCACGAACGACTGGGTGTAGTCACCACTTTCGGTATAGATGGTGCCGTTCCAATTATATTGTTTGCATCGTGTCCGCTCAATCTCTCGCGTGATGGTGTCGGCGATGGTGAGGTGGAGCGTGACGATACTGTCGCAGCCGTTGGAGCCCTCGAAGGTCTGCTGGTAGTTGCCGGTTTCGTAGTAAGTGCTATCGTTCCATGTAAAGTGATCGCATCGGGTTTTCCAAAGATGGAAGGTGATGGGCTGTCCCAGTTCGACTTCGATAAGGTAGAGCGTGTCGCAGCCGTCGGGCGATTCGATGAGCTGCTCGTAGTGACCACTCTCGGTGTATTCTATTCCGTTGAAAGTAAAGGAAGAACAATCGCTTCCTTGAATGCTGATTTCTGTAGGAAGACCGGGGTTGTAGGGTTCGCCTTGGGATGTGATGTAATATGCCTGTTGCAGGAAGTTGTTGTAAGGCCTACGAACAGTGCCGTCAGATCCTGTAAATATGGTGGCCTTGTCAAAGCAGAAGGTGGGTATGGTGAGGTCTTCGTTGACGTTGGTGACGTGGTACATGTATTGGTTCCAGACAGGGCGTGCGGGCGACCAGTTGCCTGGGCTGCCAAAGATAAAAATGCCACCATAGCCGACTTCTTGTGTTGAGTTCAAGAGGCCAGTTGCCACAATCTCAGCGAATCCGTCGCCATTGACGTCGGCCACAATGGGATACTCAACACCTGTACCTGCACTCATCCTTCTGCTGTAAAGGTCGTATGGTCGTATGGTGTCGTTGCCAGTGATGTGACTCTTCCCGCTGCCGTTGAGGATACGCAGGTTCTTGTTGTCGCGGTAGACGAGTTCCATGATGCCGTCTTGGTTGAAGTCGAATAGTGTGAGTCCCGTTTGCCCCGATGAATCGTTGTGTTCTTGTTCCCACACGGTGGTAAGCCCATCATTGGCCGTATAACGCCAGCAGAACAGCTTTGCAGGGTTATAGAGTTGTTTCTCGAGCAGTACGATTTCGGGATAAGGGTCTTCGTCGATGTTGCCAACGAAGGGGTAGCTTGTGCAATAGGCATGGTGCGCCTTTTGGAATATGATTTGCCCGTTGGAAGGCTTGTAGGCATAAATGTAGATGTAGCCAAGAGTGTGGTCGTCGGTGTTGTCGCGCAGCACTAATACCTCGCTCTCGCCGTCGAGGTCGAAGTCGGCAACGAGAACATGACCATCTTGAGAAAAGCCTGATGGCGGCGCGATGGTTTTGTTGACAGTGATGGAGTTTTGGCTTGGGTTGGTGCGGCTGACGATATCCACGTTGTAGATGGTATTGCCGCATATCAACTCTTGTTTCGTGTCACCTAGAGCATTGTAAGCCAATGACATGGCGTAATAAGTATGGTGGGTATTCACGGCTGTTTGCAGCGGCGGGCCTCTGAAGCCAAGGCCTTTATTGCCGTTTGCAGGTCCCGAACACAGCCATCGCAGCGTGGCGGCGTCGAAGATGTCGCTGCCAGAATAGATCTCAGGGAAACCGTCGCCGTTGAAATCGGCGAGTGAGAGCATTCCGTCGCACGATGTGGGTTGGTCGGAAACTCTCAGCAACGTGCCATCGATGGTATAAGCTCGGATGTATTTGTCGTAGGTATGGACGAAGATGGCACCTTGCATCTCCCCATTGGACAAAGGATAGCGCCCGATGGCATAACCATTGTAATTATACAGGGTGTCGGGGATATTGATGATGGATTGTATATCTAAGTCAAGCCCACTAAAAACATACAAGCCATTCGAATGGTAGGCATTGTCGGTGTATCTGGCCACCACAATGTCGGTCACGCCGTTGGCGTCAATGTCGCCCGCCAAAACGGGGGAATAGGATGCGATGTCGTTTTCGGCGCTTGAATGGAGCAATTCTATGTTCCAAGGAGAGCCTTCCAAGGGTTGGTTGCATTCTGCTTCAATGACATTGTCAGGCATGTTGGGGGTGGGAGGAAGTGGACTTTCGAAACTTAAGTTCCTCACTGCACGCACACGGTAATTCGACGACTTTTCGCGACGTACAAAATGCCCAGCCCTGATATTGGCACTTGGGACACAACTCAAGGTGAAGGCTTCTTCGCCGTTGGCCTCCGAACTTGACCAATACTCTGCCTCGGCCAGGGTGCTGCCATGGGCTTGCAATGGGTCTTCGACGAAAGGTAGTGCCCCAAAGAGCTTCGACAACTGACCCGCTGTGGGCAGGTACCAGCCATGCTCGTAGTCGACGACGTTGGCGGCGGTGTTCAACCCGTTTTGATAGCCTCTGAGGGTGCCGGTGTTGGCGAAGCCGTCGGTCTCGTCCAGCAGCCTTCCATAAGGCGAGGAGTAGGTTTGGTTGGTCAGCCCAGGCACGTCACCATTGCCCCATGACACGGATGTGGAGGCGTCATTCAGTGCGACCATCCAGCCCTCGGTTTGATCGGGAGTGACATAAAACAGGATGCCTTGGCTGCCATCGTCGTTGGTGATGAGGTCGCCGATGTGATAGGTGGGATGGACGGGATTGGGTATGGTGAAGTCTCTGATTTGGCGCACTCCGACGCCATTTGGGGGATAGTTGACGTGGTTATCCTTGACATAATCACCAATGCTTCCGCCTGCATTCATGTCGAAGGCGTGAAAACTGGAATGTTCGGTAGACGACCACCAGTAGTTGTTGTCATGATAGGGAAGAGAAGTTCCGCCCACTACTTGAAGTGAGGCGTTGATTTCAGGAGCGTAGGAGTAAAGATACCGCAGTTGGCCGGCACTGGGCAAATACCAGCCGTTGTCGTAGTCGACCGCCCATGCGGCTGGGAAGTCGGAACTGCTACCGCTATTGCGGATAACCCCCGTGTTTTCTAAACCGTTGAGGTCGTGCATGGCGACACGGGCATCGGCATAATTGGCCAAATCAGGGATGTCGTATCCGTAATTGTTTTCACTGCACCACTGGATGGAAGCGCCTTGGCTGTCAAGCGAAATGGCCCAACCGTGAGTGTCGGTGTCGTCGACATAGAACACGATGCCCTGTGCTGTCCTGCCCGAAGAGGGGAAAGCCTCACGGCTGACAAAGCTCCCGTCGGTGCAAAGGATGTCGCCGATGGACACGGTTTGACCCCACGCGAAAAGCGGCAACAAAAACAATGCTATGAGAAAACGACAAGGTCTCATTGCGGCAAGGGTTATAATGCCGCAAAAATATCAATTATTTCTAAACTTAATAAGTTGATAGATCTTTTTTTTGAGAAAACCTACTTGGAGTGGCCGATGGCAGACAGAGCTTCGCGGAGTTGGCTGCTACTGGTGCCTTGGGTGTAGGGAAAATAGATGATTTTCACACCTTTGTCAGCAAAAATCTGCTCATAACGGTTGAAGCGCTCTGTGCCTTTGTAGTCGGAGCCTACAAAGAGGTAGTCGTATTTTACAATGCCTTTGAGGTAGACATCGCAGTCTTCTCTTTCCGAAGGAATCACCTCGTCAACATATTTGATGCTCTTGACGATTTCGCAACGTTCTTCAAATGAGATGAAGGTGTTCTTGCCCTTGTGGGAGGCGTCTTTGTGTACACCAACGACCAGATAGTCACAATATTCTTTGGCGCGGCGCAACAGGTTGAGATGACCGATATGGAACAGGTCGAACGTGCCGCTCAGATAGCCGATTTTCAGCTGAGGTTTGCTGCTGGTGCGTCCGCTAGCTTGCTTGTATTGATAACTATCCAACCCGAACTGGCAGGGGTCGTTGTGGTAGCGTTCGAGTACACCTTTGTACACTTCTTCATATTGCGGAATATAGAGCGTCTGCCTTTGCTCCATTTGGTCGATGATGGCTTTCGCCAAGGCTTCGGTTTGACTCAGGTCGTTGCTGCCACCGTTGAATTGCGTGCCTTTGATGGATCCGGGCGAGACGTTCAAGATACGATTCTCGGTTCCGGCCATCTCCAATTCCACGTTCAGGCTTTCGATAGCCTTGCAAAGTGCGGCTTTGGTGGCCCCGTATGTGGCAAACAAGGGCGAACTGATGAGTCCAGCAATACTTCCCATCACGGCGCAACGGAATGAGGCCTTTTCTTTCATCCTGGGGAAGAAGAAATGAAGTGTCTTTATGACTGCAATGCTGTTGACCTGAAAGTTGTTCTGAATCTCTTGTTCCAGAATGTCTTCGAAAGGTGCGATGCGACCAAATCCGGCAGTGATGACGAGGGTGTCGATGTCTTTGTATTGCTCTAAAAAGGAAAAGTCTGTATTGAGAAGATTGGCTTGACAGAAACGGATGTTGTCGTATTGATCAAGTGTGTCGTTTTTCACTTTATCGACAACATGTACGAAATGGCCTTTTTTCTGCAATTCCAAAGCGATGGCTAAACCTATGCCGTTGCTTCCACCAATGACTAAAGATTCTTTCATGGGTCTCAGAATGAGTTGTTGGGTTGAAATGAGGTGCAAAATTAGAAAAAAAGTCCCAACAACATCAAATTTGCCTATTTTTGCAGCTGAAATCCTTTCTTGATATGATTGATACCTCGGGATTAAGGCAGAAATATTCTCCAGATGGTTCGCCGTTAAGGAATCTCCAATTGCTTTTGTTGGAAGAAGTAATGGTTCTCGACGAGATTTGCAGGGAAAACGGGCTTACTTATTTCCTTACGGGAGGGAGTGCTCTAGGTGCGGTTCGACATCAGGGTTTTATTCCATGGGACGATGATGTGGATATTGCTTTGTACGAAGAGGATTACAAGAAACTAGTAAGGATTTTGCTGGAAAAGGAGTCTGATAAATTCGTTTTGCATTCTAGGAAAACTGATTTTAACTACACCTTTGGCTTCCCAAAATACAGGGCCAAGGAAGGTAATCTGTTGGGCTGTTTCCCCGCTCGGGGCGTCTTGTATAAGTACAAGGGCTACGGAATTGATGTTTTTTGTGTTTCTAAACATAGCTATTTCAGGGCCTGGATGTGCGCCAAAGCACGAGCTGCCTTGCTCAATTGGATGTATAGGTTGAAAAACGACAGACTTAGGAAGCTGGTTACTAAGGTCAATTGGTTTGTTTATGACTGTTTTCAGCCGCTTACCTTCCCGTTGGATGTGTTTAGGAAAAAAGGGGAGATGCACTATGATTTGGGTAAGGGAACGCCATATCATGATATGCGGTTTTCAGAGGTCTTTCCAGTGAAAAGGGTGCCTTTCGAGGGAAAAGAGCTGCCGATTCCTGGCAATGCCGATGCATTTCTTACCCGCATCTTTGGCGATTATATGACACTACCTTCTGAGGAACAGATCAAAAAAGACGTCCATTCCAAGGATTTTCTGCAATTCAACCAATGATTAAACGATATTAAAAGTCATAATGATGAGTGAACATAGCTTTTTAAGGGATACGGCAGTGAAGGCGGCTGTCAAACTGGGCATTTATCCCAAGATTGTGGCTCTTCTGAACCGTCAAATTGCAAAACGAGAGGCGGCTTCGATTAAAAAGCACGGATTGGAGGTCTTGGCCAAGATTGACGAGGTGCTGACGAAGGAAGGCATTACCCCGTTTTTCGTGTTTGGCCTTTTGCTGGGTGCCTACCGCGAGAAAGGTTTTATCCCTTATGACTATGACCTTGATATTGGTATTATGGAGTCGGAACGGCCTGATAATCTGATAGATATTATGCTAAAGAACGGCTTTGTCCTCAAGCGCCAGTTCTATTTCAAGGAAGATGGGAGAATAACGATTGAGCAGTTTGAATACAATAAGGTCCCGGTAGACTTTTATTATTTCTTTGAAAAAGACGAGAACACCATCGCGACCATAGTTTCCTATAAGCACGAATACAAGGATTGGAAAGAGGCCAACGAGTCGGATGGGTTCCCTAGCGAAATCATCACTGCAGAGAAGACTACTTTCTCTCGTCAAGATTTTCTTGGCATCCAGTTCTATATGCCTGACAAAGCGGCTTCATGGCTTTCAGGTTTCTATGGCAAGGACTTTATGACGCCTGTGAAGAATTGGTCTTCAGAGAAGAGCGAGACATGCCGCCGTCCTTATCCTGTACGACAGTATAGGAATCTTGAGATTGTCCGTCAAAAGGCGCCGAAATAATGCTACTAGTCGAACAAGACTTTCCCCATTTTTTCTGACAAAGTCGATTCTGAATATCTCTCCAAATACAATTGGCGAGAGTAGGTGTTGAATCTAGGTCGGGGGGAGGTGATGAAGTCATTGATTTTTCCAATGAAATCGTCCGCTGTATTGCATTTGCCTCCAATGCGGTCGTAATCAGCATCATAGCCTTCAAAGGCTTCATCGGTTCCAAGGATGTTCTTGCCGAACATCAATGACTCACAGGTCTTGACTTTCATCCCGCTACCCTTGAAGATGGGAAGAATCATGATGTCCGCTTCGTTGATGTAAGGCGTTAGGTCTGGTACGCTACCGATGACTTCAACGTCATGCATGATCGGTTCCTCTTCTTTGATTTTTTCCATGCCTTTCCCTACCACTTTAAAGTTGATTTCAACATGCGGAAGTACATTTCGGACAAACCATAGAAGTCCTTCGTTGTTTGGGGCGAAATAACTACCGAGAAACAGGCATTCTGGTTTGGCTTTGGTAAACGCCTCGCTTTGGTGCTCAGGCTTGAATCTGTCGCGGAAAACGATGGGAATCAATATGTCGGCATGCCTTTGGTATCGCTCAAACAGTTTGTCGTCGTCTCTTCGGTTCAAAGCAATGACCTTGTCGGCGAATCGGCATGAATAGGCATCGTTATGGTCGGCGCTTTTGATGATGACGTTCCTGAAGGGGATGCGTTTTGAGATCTTGGCATCAAAATACAGTGCCTCCACGTTATGGAAGAAAACGATGACTCTTCCTTTGTAATGGTTTTCTTTCAACTTCTTGGCAATGATGCCGAAGACGCTGCGGTCAATAAAGACAATGTCGAAGTTTTGAGCCAACTGGCATATTTGCTTGACTTTTTTTGGGGTCAAACCAAAATGATAGTCAAATGGAAAATACATGGCTCCACGTAGGTAATCCAGAATCGACCGTTTCTTGTCTTGCTTATGGATATAGCAGGTCTCGACATTGTCTTCTCCCACCAGTTGGGTCAAAGTGTCATAATGCATCTCGGTGACTTGTTCGCCACCGTCCAAAATCCCGTTGTTTTTCTTGTATCTTATGAATAAGACCTTGGTCATGCTGGTATTTCCTTCTTCTTGACTAGGGAGAGAACAATCATGGCGACAGCAAACAAGATGATAGCCAACGAGCTCACCAGCGAAACAATACCGCCCACCTTCCAGATTTTGGGCTCATAGCGCATCACGATTTCGTGCTGTCCGGCGGGCACCATGGCGGCACGCAACAGGTAGTTGGCGCGCAACAAGGGGCTTTCTTGTCCGTCGATTCGCATCGTCCAGCCTTTGCTGGTCCAGATTTCGGAGAAGACCACCAGTTTGTTTTCGCTGGCAGAGAAGCTATAGGTCAGCTGGTTGGGCTTGTAATCGGTGAGGGTGATGCTTCCATCCTCTGCCTGAGGTCGATAGCTTGCCACTTCTTGCTTGAATTCTTTGCCGATGATGGCGGTGCGGTGCAAGTCTGAGGTGGCCAATGCATTAAATTCATCGTTTGGCGTGTTGGCAATCTGGACGTCGTTCACCATCCAGGCGTTGCCGTAGGCAAACGGGTTTTCAAACGGCTGGCTCTGTGGGTTGAAGATGATGTATTTGGTGTTCAACATGTTGAGCACCTCCTGTTGCGCCAACTGTCTCGCCATGTCTTCGGCGGTCTTCGCGCTGCGGAGTCGGTTGAGTCCAGGCCCAAGGTATTGGGTGATGACGTCTTGATAGCGACGGAGTTTGGCGCCTGAGTAGCCGCCAATCGACTTGTGGAAATAGCAGGTGCTGGCGTCGTTGAACATGTCTCTGGTGATGTCGGCCACCCTGTAACTCAAAGTCTTATCGTTGAGGATGTATTGGTTGGCAGGAGAAGCCACAAAGGGTTTGTCGAACTTCGCCTTGTCGATGAAGTTGTCGTTGTTGAGGTAACGCTTGTCGATGGGGAACATGTCGACGAGGATGAGTGCTGCCAGGACGGCAAAGGCGGGCACGGCTTTCAGCTTGCCTTTGACGTAGAGGAACAGCGGCACGGCAGCCAGGATGATGAAGATGAGGCTGCGCAGGGCGTCCTTGCGGAAGATGGCCACGCGGACGTCTTCAAGCTGCGATGCAAATTGGGCGTAGATGGCGCCGTCCTTGCCCGCGCTCATGGACGCGAATTGTTTGGCTTCTTCCTGGCTGAGGAAGTTGAAGAAGGTCTTGGGCATGAGATAGAAGAGTAGGCAGAAGCCTGCAGTGACACCCAAGGCGATGAAGAATTTCGTCATGTTCTTCTTGGCGTTCTCAGGGCTCTTGACCATCTCGGCCAAACCTAAGAAACCTAGCAAAGGCATGGTCACCTCAGCGATGACCAATGTCATGCTGACGGCCCGGAACTTGTCGTAGCCGGGAATGTAGTCCAGGAAGAAGTTGGTGAAGCCCATGAAGTTCTTGCCCCAGCTGAGTAGGATGGAGAGTATGGTGGCTATCAGCAAGGCCCATTTCAGTTTGCCTTTCACCGTCAAGGCGCCCAAAACGAAAAGGAACACCACAATGGCGCCTACGTAGACGGGGCCACTGGTACCAGGTTGGTCGCCCCAGTAAGCGTTGCTCTGCGCAATGCTGTCCTTGAACTGGCGGTCGGCTTTTTCCAAAACAGGGTTTTGCTTCCCGATATAAGCCGATGCCCCGCCTTTGGCATTGGGGATCATGAGGCTCCATGTCTCACCCTTGCCATAACTCCACTGCGTGATGTAATCGCGGTCGAGGCCCTTGGTTTGGTTGCTTTCGTTGCTGGTCAACACGGGTTTGCCACGGGTCGTTTCTTTTCCGAATTCGTAGTTGGCGTATAGCTTGGTGGAGAAGGTGAGGACGCTAATGACGGCCACCAACACCAACATCAGGCTCGCCTTGACGAAATGCAGCAGTTTCTTCTGTCGGATGTCGGAGATGAATTCTGCAATGACGATGACGACAAGGATCAATATGAGATAATAGGTGATTTGCAGGTGGTTGGCATACAGCTCCAAAGAAGCAGCGATGGCGGTCAGCACCAGACCCCAGAGGTATTTGCCTTTATAGGTCAGCAACACGCCAGCGATGACGGGGGCCATATAGGCCATGGCAACGGCTTTGGCGTTGTGGCCGGCGCCAATGATGATGTAGAGGTAGGAGGTGAACCCGTATGCGATGGCGCCTAAGGCACTCACCCATACTCCGACATCTAGGACAAGCAAAAGGATGAAGAAACCTAACATGCTGATAAACACGCTTCCCAAGGGGCTTGGTAGACCTATGGACAGCACTTTATGGACATATTGGAAGAGGTTGGTCTTTTGTGGTGCCGAGATGTTCCATGCGGGCATGCCGCTGAAGGCCGAGTTGGTCCAAAGTGCGGTTTCGCCCGTGCTTTCGCGGTACTGCGTCAGCTCCTGGGCCATGCCTTTGTGCATCTCCATGTCGTGTTGCTTTACGCGTTTGCCTTGCATCACGGGATAGAAGTATACCCAAGAAATGACCGCAAAGATAGCAATGGCTATAACAATGGGCCAAAATTTAGGTCCCTGAGCCTGTCGAAGGGCCGCTGCAGTTTTGTTTTCTTTTGATGTTATAGTGGTTTTCATTGTGTATAATGTTTTCTATTCAACTTCTTCAAAATCAGTATATTCTCCTATATTGGGATTGATGCGGGGATTCTTTGGCGTTTCTGTTTCTGTATTTGTCTTTTCCTGTCCGAATTGCTCCAGCTGTTCCTCGAACTTTCTCATTTTCCTTCTAAATACCCACTTGATAATCAGATAGAAAACGTAGAAAATCAGAACGGCAATCAGCAGTATTTTCCAAAATGCCCCCATGTTTTATTTTAATAAGGTGCTGCGAAATTACGATTTTTCCGTTTGCGATGACCGTTTTTTCCTGAAAAACGCTCCGATGAACCCAAGGCCATAGCCGAAGAGCTGGCAATAAGCTGCTGGAACTGAGAGCAATGCGACTTTCATGTTCTTGTTTTTAATGAGTGAGTCAACAAATACCATCATGGCATAGAGTAGGATGGGGGCGAGCCATAGCAAAGCCCACCATGAGAACCTTCCCGTAAGGATAAAAGCCAGAATGAGATGCACCAAGCAAGCCAACACCAGCAAAACATTGCCGACCACAAAGGCTGCAGGCAAGAGATGCACCAGTTTGAAGGTCTCGGGGTATTTGTCTTTCAGGATGACACGCGCCTCACCCGAGTGCTTCACTTGGCGGAAAAACGAGCTGAATTTGACACGTCGTTTGTGATAGACGAAGGCTTCAGGGAAGAGGCGGCAGCTGTATCCTCCGTTGAAGATCCTAGTGCTCAGGTCGATGTCCTCTCCATAACGCATGGGAGCGAAGCCGCCCAAGGCTTCGTAAACATTTTTCCTGATGCCTAAATTGAAGCTGCGGGGGTAGAACTTGTCCATTTTTTTCTTGCCGCCACGGATGCCACCCGTGGTGAAGAATGAGGTCATCGAATAGTTGATGGCTTTCTGTATGGGCGTGAACGAGGCATGGGCACGGTCGGGACCTCCGAAGGCGTCGCAAGGCTCGCGGTCCAACTCTTGCTGGACGGTCTCCAAGTAGTTCTCGGGCACGATGACGTCGGAATCCAAGATAATGAGGTATTCGCCTTGGCTGCGTTCGGCGCCGAAGTTGCGCGAAGGACCTGGACCCGAGTTGGGCTTGAAGTGGTAGCTCAAGGCCAATCTGTCCTTGTATTTCTCGCAGACTGTGTCGCACTTCTCCGTTGAGCCGTCTTCCACTACTACTACTTCAAAGTCCTTGAGTGTCTGAACACAAAGGCTCTCCAGCAGTTCGTCGACTTCCTGAGGCCGGTTGTAGACGGGTATGATGATCGAAAACCGCATTTTCATTATTTTTTGCAAAGATAGGGATTCTTTCCTTATTTTTGCGCTATCAAATGTGATTATCTTTCATGAAGAAACTCATCTCTTTTTTCACCAAGATTTTTCCCCGCCAGTGGCTCATCAAGTTGAGTTATCTGTTCAGCTTTTTGATCCGGCCTTTCTATCTGGGCAATAAGGTGGAATGTCCCGTCTGCGGCAAGCATTTCCGGAAGTTTTTGCCGTATGGCTATGGGGTGGCTGGCGACAACCGTCTTTGCCCCAAGTGCTTGTCGCTCGAAAGACATCGTCTATTGTGGCTTTACTTGAAAGAGAAGACTGATTTTTTCACTGCCCCGCTCAAGGTCTTGCATTTTGCGCCCGAACAGCCATTCCTGAAACGGTTCCGTGCCCTGAAGAACCTTGATTACACCACCGCCGACCTTGATTCGCCCATTGCCGACCTGCATCTCGATGTCACCGCCATCGACCAGCCGAGCGACACCTACGATGTGGTCATCTGCAACCATGTGCTGGAGCATGTAAGCGACGCGAACAAGGCGTTTTCTGAGATCAAACGCATACTGAAACCTGGCGGTTGGGCGATTCTCCTCGTGCCCATCAACCCCGATGTCGATACCTTTGAAGACCCAAGCATCACCGACCCGAAGGAGCGTCAGCGTCTTTTTGGTCAATACGACCACGTGCGCCAATTCGGCCGCGACTATGCCGAGGTGTTGCGAAAAGCAGGCTTCAAGGTGACGGAAGACAGGCTGTATTACGAGATTTCAGAGGAACAGCGCGAACGTATGCATCTTGCGCGCAGGGGAGAGGAGATCATTTACCGTTGTGAAAAATAACAAATGTAGAGACGTTTCCCGAAACGTCTCTACAACATAAACATAAACAACAAAAGGCGATCCCCCATCGGGGTCGCCTTCGTTACCTTAAATGAGAAATATAACGGCTTCTGTTCCGTTTTCACGGAAAGGATTAATATTCGTCAGAAACTGTAAGTTTCTTTCTGCCTTTAGCTCTTCTGCGGGCCAAAACCTTACGGCCGTTAGCCGTCGACATTCTCTCTCTGAAACCGTGTTTGTTTCTACGTTTTCTGTTCGAAGGTTGATAAGTGCGCTTCATCTCTGTATCTGTTTATTTGTTATTTTTCGCTAAAATCCCTCTGAATTGGGCTGCAAAAGTACAAAGATTTTCCTTTGCTCCAACATTTTTCTTGAAAAAAATAAAAAAGGCAAAACCAAATTTGATTTTGCCTTTTTCAAATTACTGATAATTAGTTGATTATGCAATCACTTCTTTTTCGGGGATATTTCTCAGCGTCTCAACGAGGAAGTCCCAGAAGGGCTGCACGCTCTCGATGAGGAGGGCTTCATCGGGTGAATGCGGGTGTACCAAGGTGGGGCCAAAACTCACCATATCCCAATTCGGGTACTTCGAGCCGAGTATGCCGCATTCCAAGCCGGCGTGGATGACCATCACCTTGGGCTCCTTGCCGAACTTCTCCATATAAACCTTCTTCATCAGGTTGAGGATGGTTGAGTTGATGTTGGGCTTCCAACCAGGATAGTCACCGGTGGAGTAGGCCTCGGCACCGTTGTCGGTGAGGTTCTTGCGGATTTGCTCAGCGAGCTTGTCTTTGGCGGCGTCGACGAGGCTGCGGGTTAGCGATGCGGTCGTGATCTTGCCGTTGTCCATCTTCCAAGTGGCCAGGTTGCTTGAGGTCTCGGTGGTGCCTTCAAAGTCTTCCGACATGGCGATGACGCCGTTGGGATAGCGGGCGATGGCGCAGAACATGTTGTCTTGCGTCTTCACGTCGATGACTTGTTTGGGCATCTCGGCGCCTTCGCAGAGGATGGCCAGCTCGGGCTCGACCTCGGCAAACTCTTCCTTGCAGATGCCCTCATATTCGGCGGCATATTGTTTGAATTCCTCTTCCTTGTCGGCAGGGACGACCACGATGGCTTCTGCTTCTCTTGGGATGGCGTTGCGCAAGCTACCGCCATCGATGCAGGCGAGGCGCAGGCCATATTTCTCTGCTGCCATCAGCAGCATGGTGTTCAGCACTTTGTTGGCGTTGGCGCGACCCAGGTTGATGTCCATGCCTGAGTGACCGCCTTTCAGTCCTTTCACGAAGAGGCGATAGGCTTTCATGCCAGTGGGTACGGCTTCGAAGGTGGGCGTCCAGGTGCCGATGTTGTCGACACCGCCAGCGCAACCGACATAGAGTTCACCTTCGGTTTCAGAGTCCATATTCATCAGGATATCGCCTTTCAGCACGCCAGGCTGCAGCTTGTTGGCGCCCGTCATGCCCGTTTCTTCGTCGATGGTGAAAAGGGCTTCGATGGGGCCGTGTTGCAGGTCGGTGGCCTCTAGGACTGCCATGGCGGCAGCTGCGCCCAGACCGTCGTCGGCTCCGAGGGTGGTGCCATTGGCCTTCACCCATCCGCCTTCGATGTGGGTCTCAATTGGGTCGTTTTCAAAATCGTGCACCTTGTCGGCGTTCTTTTGCGGGACCATGTCCAAGTGGGCTTGCAGGATGACGCCTTTACGGTTCTCCATGCCTGGAGTGGCGGGTTTGCGCATGATGACGTTGCCACATTCGTCGACGATGGTTTCAAGGCCGTGCTCTTCGCCCCATTGTTTCATGAAGGCGATCACTTTGGCTTCTTTCTTCGAAGGGCGCGGAATCTGGGTGAGACTGTAGAAGTTTCTCCACACGCCATTCGGTTCTAAATCTTTGATAGAGCTCATGTTTAAATGGTTTTATTTGTAATGATTGTTCAAATTTTAGTCGGCTAAATTACGGTTTTTTTCTCAAATCGAAACAAAAAGTCGTATTTTTGCACACTAAAACTTTAATAAAATGAAAAAAGTATTACCGCTTTTATTGTTTGTCCTGTTGGCTTTTGCCAGCTGCCAGAGAGGCCCTGCCGTCTATCAAGCTTCTGAAAATCCGAAAGAAATGGCTGATAATGCCGAAAAATTCGCCAAGCAGACCGTGAGGCGTTCCTCAAGTTACAATGCCGAGGAATGGAAGGTGGCAGTTGAACAGTTTGCTGTAATGACCAAGGATTTTGTGGATAAGAAGCCTCTAATGAGTCAGGAGGACGTCTTCCGTTTTGATGCTGCACGTTTGGAGTTTATCAAAGCTGTATATGAGAATGGCAATGATGAGCTTGTGGCACAAATCAAGGAAATCTATAGTCAGTGCGTGAATTGATCATGAGGCAGTAAGCCTTTATTCGTCATCGGCAATGCTGATGATACGCTTTTCTTTCGTTGTGGGATTGTAGGTGAAGATGATAGGCGCTTGACATTCGCTGCCTACTGCATACCCTCCACAGGCGTATGTGCCCTTTTTCCCGTTGTAATCTTTAACAATGAAGCCATCAATGTAACTGCGGGGAAAACCGCTGATGAGAATGAGATTGGCTAAAGGTCCGTCTTCTTTTTCTCCGTTTTCAACCAAATCCCAATAGGATGCCTCTATTTTTTTTCCTACGTTTTCTTCGCAGAAAATGTCATTCAAGGTCATGTCGTTGTCCACTTCGAGAATCTTATGTTTTTTCTCCAAATTAGTATCTGTGGTTTGGTCACTTTCGCCAATGATTTCGGCTCCGCCTTGATAGTCGGTTAGAAAATGCATGTAGGCATGGTAGGTCTTGTAAGGCTTGTCTTTTTCCATCTGTACATGTTTGTCGAAACTGAGTTGGGCTTGACATTCGTTGATAAAATCTACCTTAACATTGTCGTAGTATTGGTGATAGTAGTCGTTCTTTTTGAAAAATTTGGCATGGCTGTCGTCGACTTCCTCAATGGTAAGGTAAGATTGATAGTATCTCACTATCTTGCAATATGTCGAAGAGAGCTTTCCCTCATCGCGTGAGTTAATCGCGTCGTTCCATGTTTTTAAGGTCCTCATGCAGCCTTCTTTGAAGGCTTGAATGGGGTCGGCATCTCCCTTTTTTTGAGCCAGGCCAAGCGAGTAGGGAAGAAACAGTGTAGCTAATAACAAAAAAACGGATTTCTTCATGGTGTTGTGTTTTGCTTGAATTATAATGCAAAGATATGGTTTTACTTAATAAGGAATGCCGTTTTTGATTGTTTTATGGTTAACTTTTTTCGCTTTTGAGTGAAAAAGTATGATGCAAATGCATCTTTTTTCTATTTTTGAAAACCATTTACGACGATTATGACGCTACATACATTTTATATCTTCCTTATCGTCATGGCTGTAGTGGCCGTGGTGGTTTTTGTAAGCCTCTTCTTCGTGGATGCAGGCTACGGTAAGTTTTATGACCCGAAATGGGGCCCTGCGGTCAACAACAAGTTGGGTTGGGTGCTGATGGAGTCTCCTGTGTTCGTCGCCATGCTGCTGCTGTGGCTCTTTTCCGACCGTCGCGGCGACATGGTACGCTTGGCCTTCCTTTTCCTTTTTGAATTGCATTACATCCAGCGTTCCTTCGTGTTTCCGTTTAGGATGCGCGGCAACAGCGTGATGCCGCTTTCCATTGTCATTATGGGCATCAGCTTCAACGTGCTGAACGCTTTGATGCAAGGCGGTTGGATTTTCTATCTTTCTCCAGACGACTACTATCCCGCCGATTGGCTCACTGACCCACGTTTCATCGCCGGTTTCCTGGTCTTCATCATCGGCATGTATGTCAACATCCAATCCGACGACATTATCCGCAACTTGCGCAAGGAGGGCGACACTAACCA
>JAEEGJ010017275.1_pt1 | contig 16350 bp, 15 predicted proteins | sample 8958761 | NCBI WGS metagenome assembly JAEEGJ01 (sample SAMN16246546, study PRJNA631951) | gut metagenome | biome: gut microbiome; feature: rumen; material: RS-attached | host: Bos | place: Iran: Karaj | collected 2018-10
AGTAGCTGAAACAGCTTTAGCCCTTAGAGACGGTGCTACTGAGATCGATATCGTCATGAGCGTAGGCAAATACTTGAGCGAAGACTACGAAAGCGTCTGCGACGAGATCAACGAACTCAAATGCGTCTGCGGCGACAAGAAGATGAAGGTCATCCTCGAGACCGGTCTCCTACCCTCTTGTGCCGACATCAAGCGTGCTTCTATCCTCGCCATGTATGCCGGAGCCGATTACATCAAGACATCGACGGGCAAGGAGAAGCCAGCCGCGACACCCGAGGCCGCTTACGTCATGTGCCAGGCCATCAAGGAGTACTACGAGAAGACAGGCATACAGATCGGCTTCAAACCTGCCGGTGGTCTGAACACCGTTCACGATGCCCTCATCTACTACACCATCGTCAAGGAAGTGCTCGGCGAACAATGGCTGACCAACCAATGGCTCCGTCTCGGCACCTCCCGCCTCGCCAACCTCCTCCTCTCGGAAGTCGTCGGCCAAGAAACGAAGTTCTTCTAAGGAACATAAATCAATTTCAAATTTGAACAAAAATCGTCTATATAAAGAACATAAATCGAACATAAATCTGAACTTAAATTAAAAATGACCGATTACGATAAGATGTACACCATTGTAGGGATTGCTATGCAACTTTACAATGAGTTAGGATACGGCTTGGCTGAACCCATCTACAAGAATGCCTGTCCATACTCTGTACAGAAAAAGGTATCCCATGGCAACGCGAGAAACCATTGGAAATGTATTTCCATGGTCAGCACTTAAAGAAAAAGTACATAGCAGACTTCGTTTGTTTTAATGACCTCATCGTAGAGTTAAAAGCTGTGGCCAGTATCACAAATGATCATCGTGCACAACTATTCAATTACCTCCGCATCACTCAAAGTAATGCAGGTGTTCTTATCAATTTCGGAAATCCCAACCATCTCATCTCTGAACGCTATCTTTATGATGAGTTCAATGATACTTTCAAATTCATAAAATGATTTAAGGTCAGATTTAAGGTCGATTTATGTTCACAATTAAACATCATGAGATTTAAGGTCATTATTCCCCTTTGAGAGCGCATAATTCACGTCCTGCTGACCGAGTGAATGATTTTGCGCGATTCTCAGAGGCACAAAAAGAAGCCCAAAGCGCTTGTAGTGAGCGCTTTGGGCTTCATATTTCTTGTACTGAATTGGCGTCAATCTAGAAGATTAGGCCGCTTTCTTGGGGAGCAGGACATAAAAGTTGCCGCTTTTGTGGTGCTGCGAGGGATAACCCATCTTCGAGAGCATACTGCCCACACGTATCTTGAGACTCTTGCTCGGTTTGAGGTAAGGATACCTGTCGATGATCACGCCGAGGATCTCATCCATCGAATGTTCGCGTTCGCCGTCGGCGGTGTGAGGTTTGTGGAAACAAGCCTTCACCATCTGCCCGATGTCGGGGATACACAGGAAGGGCACATTGTCCAATTGGATCTGCCGCGTCTCTTCGGCAGTAAACCAATAGCGCATGTCACGCTCGCAAACCTCCTCGACGACCTGTGCGTAGAGCTGGTCGTAGTCGATGGGCAGCTCGTTGTTGATGAGCGCACCAGCCTCGATGCGGATGCAGATGTAACGACGCGACCCCGTAGGGTCATTGAGCGGCTGCAGGTTGTTGGTCGTTGCCAGGAACGAGGCATAGCGATGACGCACCACCTGCGTGCCCTTAAAGATAGGACGCGCATTGACCGTGTTTCGCGACAGCGCCTGCTTCAGCGACGCCTGCTGGTGGTTGGTGTACTGGTCGAACTCGTCGAGCACCACGAGCATATTGTTCGTGAGTGCCATGTCCTTGTCGAATTTGTTTGACAAGTTCATGCGGTCGAGGAAGTAACCTAGCAGGCTTGGCGGCAGCAAGCGGCGACAGAAGATAGTCTTTCCGCATCCCTGATCGCCGATGAGCGTGGGCACCGTTTCGTTGCCGTGCAGCTGATCCATCTTGAGCCAGTGAGCCACCGCCGATCGCATCCAGATAGAGCAGCGGTAGATGTTCTCGCTTGAGATGCCAGGCAGGCGACCGAACAACTCAGCTACGCGATTCTGTCCGTCCCAGCGGGGTAGGTTAGTCAGATACTCACGCACGGGGTCATACTCAGCCACCTCGTTGGAGTGGAGTAGGAGAGTGAGCATGTTTTTCAGCCCCTTAAGCATCCCCAACGTCTGCATCGCATCGAGGATGATGGAGTTCTCCGCCTCGCAGGTCAGCTGGCAAAATGGACTGTCCGTGCCATCGCGGCGTCGGAACTCCAGGCGTCCGGCTACCACGTTGTTACGCAGTTCGTAGCTGTTGCTCAGGAACTCTTTCACCATGAGCAGGTCTTCTGCATTAGCCGATTCTTCAGCGGCTTCACTTGTGTTTTGCATGGTCCGTTCCATGCTTTCTACAGTTGTGTTGATGAATTGATGCATATAAATGATATTGGATTAGGGTTATAACTGGCACTATTGCCAATCTGGGTGCAAAGGTAGTGAAAAAATATGAATTGTGCAATACGTTTGCAAAAAAAAATCAACTTTTCACGCAAAAAAGTTTCATCCTTCACCTAAATTTCCTATCGTATTGTATATCTGCAAGTTACAAAGTGAATCCCCTCAAAAAAGTTTCACCAAAGTTTCACCTCGTGTTCATTCGACAAGCTCAGCACGAGTATGGTGAAGCTTTGGTGAAACTTTGGTGAAGCTTTTTCTCTTAAAAATTCAGCTTAACCAATTAAAAACCAACAAACTGACGCCCTTCCGGTGAAACTTGAAACTTTTTTTCAAAAGTACAAAAGTGTGCACCTATGTGTATAGACACACTCACCAATATGAATAGACGTACTCACCTATGTGAATAGACGTACACACCTATGCGTATAGACGTACTCACTTATGTGAATAGACGTACACACCAGCACGTATAGACGCACTCACCTATGCGAATAGACGTACCCCATCATGCTCTATCATCAATATCTCCACCAGCAAGCTCCATCTCGCTGGTGTTTTCATTTATCTAACCCCATTTTTTAGTTCGATAGACAAAAAGTAAATCAATTTTTTTGCGAATATCAAATAATCATTGTACTTTTGCACCTATGAGGACACCAAATGGCTACCTGCACCAATAGAAGATAGGGTAGGGTAGGGGTTCTCAGCAGCAAAAACATTTATAATATAAAGAATTATTCATGGAAGGCTTGGTTTTAGGCGGATTCAGCCTATATGCTTGGATCACCATTGCCACCGTGCTGGCAATGTTCACGACGTTGTTATTCACCAAGGTTCGCACGGACATCGTGTTCCTTGCCGCCATCGGCGTGCTCTTTGTTACGGGTGTGCTCGATGCCAAGGAAGCATTCTCTGGCTTCAGCTCCACCTCGGTGGTCGTCATCGGCGTCCTGTTTGTCGTCGTGGCGGGCTTGACGCACACCGGGGTGCTGCAATGGATTGTCAAGCGTCTGTTCGGACAACCCAACACGTACTCCAAGGCCGTCTTGCGACTGATGCTGCCTGTGGCTGCGCTGAGCTCCTTCCTGAGCAATACGACAGTGGTGGCCATGTTCGTGGGCATCGTTAAGATGTGGTCCAAGAAGCTGGGCGTCTCACCCTCCAAATTACTCATCCCGCTGAGCTATGCCTCGGGCATGGGTGGTGTATGTACGCTCATCGGTACTCCTCCAAACCTTATTATTTCAGGTCTTTACGAAGACCAGACGGGCCATGCCATGAACGTGTTGGCCACGACCGTTCCAGGCGTGTTCTGCCTCTGTATAGGCGTTCTCTCTATCATCGCCATGCGACGCCTGCTGCCCGACCGCAAAGCTCCTGAGTCGGCATTCGAATCAACATCAGAATATACCTTGGAACTGCTGGTTCCTGCGGACAACCCATATATCGGTAAGACCATAGCCGAGGCAGGCCTGAAGACGGTGCGCGGGGGTAGCCTGATTGAGATCTCACATTTCGACGACGACACCATCCCGGCCTACGACGACGAACCCATCATGGGTGGCGACCGCCTCATCTTCGCCGGACAGATCGACGAATTGCTGGACCTCAAGAAATCGCACGGCTTCGTGAATGCCGACCATCCCATCTTCTCGACAAGCGAAGTGGACACGAGCAACCAGCTGCGTACAGCCTACGTCACCTTCGGCAGCAGCCTCATCGGCACCACCATCGGCGACACGAGCTTTGAGCACGACAACAACATGATTCTCGTGGCCGTAGCCCGCAGTGGCGAGCGTATCAGACAGTCCCCTCATCAGGTGGTGCTGAAGGCCGGCGACACGCTGCTGCTGGAGTGTTCTTCGCGCGTCAAACTCAACACCGAGAGCCTCGCCTCGCAACTCCATTTCTTTGATTCTACTCAGGTGCCTAACATCGGCAGGGGAACGCTTATCTCCAGCACCATCATGATAGCCATGGTGGTGCTGTCGGCGCTCAACGTCCTCCCGCTGTTGCAGTGCGCCTTCCTCGCCGCCATGGCGATGCTGCTCTTCCGCTGCTGCAACGCCGATCAGGCCATGAAAGCCATCAATTGGGACATCCTCATGGTCTTTGCCGGTTCCGTCGTGCTGGGCACAGCCATACAGAAGACGGGCATCGCCGAACGCATGGCCTTCGGCATCCTCGACGTCTGCGGCACGAACCCCATCGTCGTGATGACGGCCATCTGCTTCGTCGGAACGTTCATCACCGAGTTTATCTCCAACACCGCTGCCGGCGCCATGTTCTTCCCCATCATGTACGAAGCAGCCGAGAAGTTGGGCTACGACCCCTTCCCCTTTATGATTGCTCTGATGATCAGCGTCAGCAGTAGCTTTGCCACACCGATCGGTTCTCCCACACACATGCTGGTGTACGGCCCTGGCGGCTACCGCTTCAGCGACTTCGCCCGCGTAGGTCTGCTGATGAATATCATCATCCTCGCTGCCAACATCCTCATCGTCAACCTCATCTATCCGCTGACGCCACTACAGTAAGCCGCTCAGCTGCACAACCTCAATGCCCAATGCCTTTTGCTGGCGGGCCGTCGTCACCTCGAAGTACAGGCGGCGGTCATCGAACGCGAGGTAAACGGCCTCGGCGTCCCTGGTCTTCCCGCCTCCCTTCTGCAGACGGATCAAGCCGATGTTCTCGCCAAAACGTACATCGGACAGCTGAGGGTTCAAACGCTTGGGAACGCGTAGGCAGTTGTCATCATCTTTCTGAACAAAGATGGCATCTTCCGTGATGGCGACCAGCCCCAACATGAACGTATATTCATCCTGAGGAAAGGCATTCACCTGCACGTAGCTTTCGTCCTCCAGGATACGCTCATAGAACGCCTCGCGTCCACTCCTTTTCAGGTGCTTCAGCTGAAACCAGCGGCTGTCGATGTTCAAGGGGCTGAACGTCAGCGCTCCCTCCTCGTCCATCGCTATCTCCATGCTTGCAAAGTATTCGCTGGGGATCTGCGACTGTCGGACAATACACTGAATCAGATGCGGATGCATCACCATTGCCCAGGTGCCGCCATCGTCCTCTTCAAAGCAGCGAACATAGTACTTCGTGAACGTCAGTTGCCGTCGTTCGTTGTCCAGCACGTAGCGGTACAGGTTATGGCCGTTTTCTATCTCCTCGAACCGCCAGAACACGGTCGAAGCCTCATCCTCTGTCCAGATGCCCTCCAGCTGCGGAATGAACTGCCGCGACAGCTGCTCCACATTCAGGCGGCTCAACTGTTCGGGCGTCGAGATGCTGCCGTAGGACTCCAGTATCTCGTAAACGCTGTCTATCAGGTCAATGCGGCACAGCTTATCGGGATTCTTGTTCGCCCATGTCTCCATCTCCGTCAGCATCGGCAACGACCGCAGATGGATGTCCGTGCAAACGATGCCCTTCAGCAACGAGAACACGCGATGATAGTCCTCGGCAATGCTCTCCACGTCACCGCCTTTAGCCGACAACGCCGGCAACGCGCCCTCAAGCATCATCACCAGTAGCGGGATATCCCTCCGCCGCAACTTCTCCGCCACCGCCACTAACTTCTCCGCCACCGCTTCCTCTGCGTAGAAATGACGGATGAGCTGACGACAGACATCCTTACCGCGCAACACACGTTTGTGTGCCTGCATGATGTCGTCAGCCTCCACGTATGCCTCCAATACCCGTTCCAGATCGAGTCCCGTCCGTTCCTCCGTCATGTAGATAAGCTCACGCAGGATAGCATCCTTCATGAATGCCGACCGTCCGCCCTTACGCACCAGTCCGTTTCCGCTCTCGAGCGAGAAGCCCACTACCTCGCCCAGTTCTGCCTGCGTGTTGTAGAGCAAACGCGTCCGCTCAATGATGCGCAGATACGCTTCCGCCCGCTGCGCCTTCTTCTCTTCCTGTTCCGTATTCATTCTATTCTTCGATTTATTATTGCCTGTTGTTAGCTTATCGTTGCCCATCGATTCCTTCGAAGCAACTTCGCCGCAAAGGTACAAAGAAGATTCAAAACCGATGGCTTCCGCGCCCAAGAAAGTGCAACACGAAACACAAAATAGCCCTACTTCCCGTAAAATTCTACGGAATACACCCATTTTTCCTTTCCGCCCCACATCTCTTTCATTGAAAGGTAACAGCTCTGTCAAGCATTCATGGATGGTCGCTACGCTCAAAATTATCAGAAAATTAATTCAAAAAATTATTAGAACTGCAGTTGGACATACCTTTTGATAATTTTCTTATTCAATTTTTTAATAATTTTGAGGCCGATAGGCCGACCCTACATTGAATGACTGAGTTTTACATCGAAAGAGTGGAAACGCTAAAATGCAAAAAATATACGCTCACCGCAAAAAAACAGCCCGTGCAATGACCGACGTATCGAATTTATCCGTATCTTTACGCCGCAAAACCGATGATTTACACCATCCGGTGGCGCAAACTTATTGGATAAAGAAAGATGGATTATGACTTATCTGAATCAATTCCACAGGGATTCGACGGAACGCAAGAAGCGGAAAATCGAAGAATCGAAGGGATTGCACATCAGCTCCAGCGACTTTGTGGAATATATGAAGCGGAATGTGAAGCTGGCGGAAAGCATGTGAATAAATCGGGATTTGCTTCCACGCAATGTGCTCATCGACGAAGAGGGAGATTTGTTTGTGGTTGATGCAAAAATCCGTAAGAGATAAGGAAATAAGAAGGGAATACTTTGGGTGTAAGTTTTTTCTCATAAGCTCATTATTACTTCATTTGCCGTATAAATCAACATTTTTGTTGCTTTTCTTTTGCACGCTTATACAAAATCTATATATTTGCAGCGCAAAACAGGTTGTCTTGACCGAGAAACAGCACCCTGTCGAAATACAATGGTATTAACTTAAAATTACAACGACATGAAAACTTTAAGACATTTTCTTTTTATGGGCATCGCCTTTCTTAGTTTGTTCGTAGTCACCGGCTGCAATAAAGATGACGAAGGCGGTGGTGACGCTAAAGGCTTGAAAGGCTGGTATGCCAATAGTAAGGACATTAATGGCGGAATATGTGAATGGATGGACGATCTCGCCCGGATAGAGAGAGATGCCGCCCAATTGTTTGGAGGTACGCCCCAGGGACTCGAAGTCAATAGCCGAGGGGAAGTCTATGTCGCTGGAGATAAGTTTGATGACACCTATATCGTTTACAATATTGAAAACAGCAATACTATTGTAAAGTATTTTGGTCATGTGCTCCAATATGGTGCCTCAGCGGCATCCGGAGAGACGCTCCTGTTCAAATTTAATAATTCCACGCTCGGCACACTGGCTCTCTATGGATACACGTTTAGATATTATACCTATTCGACGTCTGACAACAAGATATGGTCAGATGAACCCGAAATCTTCACCATCACTTCAAATGGCTTAATCCCTGACGGCTCTTCTATTCGTTATATCAAGTATGATCAGGATAAAACATACTAAGTTCGGAACACAAACCCTCAAATAATACTAACAATGAAAAAGTTTCTATGCTTATTCCTGTTCCTGTGCCCCGTTCTTGGTTCGGCTCAGGATGTCATCGTGAAGAAGGACGGCTCGACGATTATCAGCAAAGTCCTGGAGATCACGAGTACAGAAGTCAAGTACAAGAAGTTCTCAAATCTTGAAGGGCCGACTTATACCTTGCTCAAATCCGAGATACAAGGGATTAACTATGAGAATGGCGAAAAGGAGACATTCACTCAAGATCCTCGCATCGAACCAGCGCAAGAAATGAGTGATGATCCCGATGACAACAATCGCGTGCCTGACCGTATGCACATGGGAATCCGTGCCGGTTCCTCTTTGGGCGTGGGCGAAGCAGGCGGTGTATTTTTCGTTCAAGGCGGCTTAGGTTTTGACTATCAAATTGCTAAAATTCCTCTCTTTTTGGAGACTGGTGTGCAGTATATGAACAAGGGTCAACTTGATTATGAACACCCCAGGGATAATTACATTGATTATTACCTCTCCATTGAAGAGAATCATTGCTTTTTCGTTCCTGCGCTCGTAAGCTATCACATAAATGTCGGCCCCAACCTCTTCCTCCAGCCATTTGCTGGATTGACTGTCGGTTTCAGCGGAACGAGGCTGTTCTTCGATTCGGCAGTTCGTTTAGGTTTTGGCTTTAATTTCGGACGCCTGTATAGCAATATCGGTTTTGACATAGGCATAACTCCCCATGAGACAGAAAATCACAGTTCCAATTGGTATAGAGAACATTGGTACAACCATAATTTCTTCTTCACTGTCGGTTACAACTTCATGGGTCGCCGATAAAATGCCATGAAACGTTTTCTCCTTTTTTGTTTGCCTTAGCCCCCGATGCCGAAGTGGCTTACCTCAACGGCGACCGCACCCCCGAAGAGCTACACCGCATGGGCATCACAGGCATCGATTACCATATCAACCGTTTTAAAGAACATCCCGAATGGGTGGAGCAAGCACACCAACTCGGCATGAATGTCAACGTATGGACCGTTGACAATCCTGAAGATATCCGTGCCATGCAAGCTTTAGGCGTGGATTATATCACCACCAACGAACCCGCCCTCTGCGAGAGCATCGTGAAGTAAATGACAAAGCATCTCCCTATCATTTCCTTGGCAGCACTGGCTTCGCTGCCTGCTGCAGGCGCTGGACATCAACGTCCTAACGTGATTCTCATCATTGCCGACGACCTCGGCTATGGCGATGTGAGCGCTTATGGTCAGACCACCGTGCAGACACCCTCCATCGACCGCTTGGCTCACGGTGGCGTATGCTTCACCGACGGTCATGCCACATCGGCCACCTCCACGCCTTCGCGCTATGGACTTTTCACAGGTATGTATCCCTGGAAGACAAAGGGGACGCATATCTTGCCCGGCGATGCCCCATTGCTCATCTCCCCGGAGCAGTTCACCATGCCACACATGTTCCAACAGGCTGGCTATCATACTGCAGCCATCGGCAAATGGCACCTCGGCATGGGACAAGGCAAGATAGATTGGAACAAACGTATCTCGCCTGCTGCCAACGCCATCGGCTTCGACTACACCTGCGTCATCGCAGCAACAGTAGATCGCGTGCCAACGGTATATGTTGAGGACGGTCTCGTGGAAGGGTTGGATCCAAACGATCCCATCGAAATTAGCTATCAGCAGAACTTCGAGGGTGAGCCCACAGCACTTACCAACCCTGAATTGGTGAAGTTGCAATGGAGCCACGGCCATAACAACAGCGTCATCAATGGTATTCCCCGCATCGGCTTCATGAAGGGCGGCAAGGCTGCACGATGGAAGGACGACGAGATGGCGCAATACCTGCTCAACAAGGTCTTTCGTTACCTTGACGAACGTGTGGCTGCACCCTCGCAGGAACCATTCTTCCTCTATTACGGACTGCACCAGCCACATGTGCCGCGCACGCCCGATGCACGTTTTGCAGGACGCACAACATTGGGACCGCGAGGCGATGTTATTGCCGAGGCAGACTGGTGCGTAGGCCAACTGCTGCAGAAGCTGGAAGAGAAAGGGTTGATGGAGAATACGCTCATCATCTTTTCGAGCGACAACGGACCCGTACTGGACGACGGTTACGTAGATGGCTCTCGTGAATCGGCACCTTTGCACGACCCTCGCGGCGGTCTGCGCGGCGGCAAGTACAGCCTTTTCGATGGCGGCACGCGCGTACCACTTTTTGTCTATTGGCAAGGACACATCCGTCCTGTCGTGAACCATGAACTGGTGTCGCAGCAAGATCTGGTAGCTTCCTTAGGTAAGCTCATCGGGCAGCAAGTGCCCGACTCTTTGGATTCTCAAGAAATGCTTTCCACCTTCCTTGGCAAGCGTCTTCGTGGACGTGAAAGCATGGTGGTGGAGGCTGCTGGACGACTGGCCTTCCGTAGCGGTCGCTATGTGCTCATCCCTCCCTATAAAGGTCCTAAGCGCAACGCTACCGACAACGAACTGGGTAATGTCGATGACTGGACTCTCTACGACCTTCATGCTGATCCCACGCAGGCCACCGATATCACCGCCACACACCCTCGCCTCCTGCGCAAACTCAAGCGTCAGTTCCTGAAGGCCACACAAAAAGACAAAGGTAAGCCCGATTACGAGTTGCTATAATTGGGCATTGATAAAGAGCAGTTCACGCTCCAACATCTCCAAACGCGGCATTTCGAAACCCACGGCATGGGCTTCGGCGATGGGACGCGTGTAGACGTAATAAATCTCCATAGGACGATGGTAGTCGTAGTCGAGGCGCATGGATGGTGAATAAGGCTGTCGGAGTAGGCATGAACCTCTGGCAGAGCAAAATCACCATCACAGGAACTGACACGCAACCCATGCGTACGTACATATTCATAATCGCTGTGCAACACGAAACACAAAATAACCCTACTTTCCGTAAAATTCTACGGAATACACCCATTTTTGTCTTTCCGCCCCACATTTCTCTTATCGAAAATGTGGGGCGGAAGGTTTATTTTTTGCATCTTTGCACCCGCGTAGCCCGTCACCATCGATGAGACGCAAAAATAGAAAAAATATACGCTCACAGCAAAAAACAGCCCGTGCAATGACCAACGTATCGAATTTATCCGTATCTTTACGCCGCAAAACCGATGATTTACCTCATTCGGTGGCGCAAACTTATTGGATAAAGAAAGACGTAAGTCCGCTGTTACAGGTGCCTGAAAACCGCCAAAATTTCAAGTACACCACTAAAACAGGAAGACGAACGTCCGTTGTTCAGCACGGACTGTTTCTTCTGTTGGTGTACGGGTTACTTGGCGGTACCTCAGGCGACAGAAGCGATGGTTCGTGCTTCTTGTTCCATTAAAGACAACACATTATTCAATAACTTAAAAACTTAACGCCTATGCCTCTATTCAGAATTACAGTCAAACAGAGAGTCAACACCAACGGCATCCGCTTGGAGCCAGGAATGAGTGTTGACGTAGTTTCTCAATCTTTCAGCGATCCCGTCCACACAAATGGTGGCCAGAATGTGGCCGACGCTTTCATGCGCATCTATGGCGTAGATATCAAGAAGGCTGGCGCACTCAATGGAATATATTTGAAAGTAGATAGAATAGGATAAATTATGAGTAATATAAACAAACTATTAGAGATTGCCAATTATTTGGAACTTAATCAGATAGTATCTGATTTACAATCCATTGATAGCCGTTCTAGACAAGAATCGGCGATGTTAACACTACCATTGGTAGGAGAGTTTAGCTCTGGCAAGACAACCCTTATAAATGCTCTAACTGATAGTAAGAAATTGGAAACAGCGACCAAACCCACAACAGCGACTATCTATGAGGTTCATTTTGGATGTGACAAATGCCACGCAAAAGTTCTTGATAAAGAAGGCGTATTAATTGATGTTGAGGACATAGCCAACCTAAAAAACGATCAACTTGCAGATGCTATTGCAGTTACTGTTTTCGACACTTCAGATAAAGTACCATCGACAACAATCTTAGTAGATACTCCGGGTCTTTCTTCACCAGACCCTAAACATAAACTTACACTCGTTAATTTTCTGCCAAAAGCAGATGGACTTTTGTTAGTTGTGGACATTAATCAGCAGATAACAAAATCCCTAACTGATTTCGTCGAAGACATGAAGTTGTCAAAACGTCCAATCTTCCTTGTTTTGACCAAGGGTGATACCAAGTCTGCTGCTGAAATAGATGCTGTTAGGAAAAACATCAGTGAGAACTGCAAGATACCTATCAAAAATACTGTTGTTGTTTCTGCTGCTAGAGGTGATTTTGATGAATTCTATTCCCTACTATCAAACATAGAAAAGGAAAAGAAAACTATCATAGCTCAAGTTGATAGCCAAAGGACAAAGATGATTTCAGACATCTTATCAAAACATATTGAAGAGTTGCTGAAAGCGTCTTCTTCTGACGATGAACTTAATGAGTCCATTCGCCGATGTCAGTATGAGTTAGATAAAGTCAACCGCAATATAGACCGCTTAGTTGATTCACTTTCTGACGATATAGAAGAACAAAGCAGACAAACAACACGTCAATTCGAAGATGCCATTTTTGCAAAACTCAATAGCCTTGTCACTGGAAGCAGTAATAATTTTGATATGGATGCTGTCTCAGCAATTAATAGCACAACAGCTCTTCTAACAAATGATTATAAGGGAAAGATACAAGAACTTTTGAGGAACAAAGCAAGGAGTCAAAAGAACTCAGACAATGAAGTTCCACTAACTTCTTTGGAATCATTAGATTTGTCCTCTGTCCATGTTGATGGCTTAAGTTATAATTTGGAGTTGAACACAATGGGACATGAGTACGACGGAATGATAAAAGTTGGCGTTATTGCTGCTGCTGCGATAGGAACAGCCGTTGCCGTAGCTTCTACAGGTGGTACTGCTGCAGGAGCTTTGGCAGAAGCCGCGACCTTAGACTCTGCTATAGACATTGCTGATACTGTGACCGATGTTGGAAGTATCGTATCAAATAGCAAAACTGCGAATCGAATAGAGAATGCTGTCAGTCTCGTAAAATCATCATCTGAACAATATAACAATTTGTCAGATGCCAATCAGCAAATAGGTCAACAAGCTGGACAAGATAAAGGGCTGATAGACTCAATGGTTGGATTTGTTACGGACAAACTGATGTCTAAGCCACAAAGGGTACATGCAGTGCGTAATTATATAGAAGGAACACTGATGCCAGAATTCAAGATGCGACTTAGCATGGTAACTTCAAGCTTGATAACAACTATTCGTGAAAGTCTGCATAGTGAGGCATCAACTGTAATTCAACAAAAAACGAATTCTTTGAATAAGTTGAAGGATGAGTTGAGAGAAAAGAAAGAATTGTTCAACCAAAGAATGGATCAACTTCGTGAGTATCAAACCGTTTTATTAACACTTTAAAATTATTATGATAGAAATTAATATGATAGAATTATTAGGTGGCATAGTCATCGGTGGAGCTGCCGGAGTCTATGCAAAAGACAAACTATTTGGTGAATCATCCAACAGTAGTAACAAGCAGCAAGAGCTGAACACGCTTTATGCTGAGAATGAAAAATACAGAAAACGCAATCAAGAATTGGAGCGCCAAGTCGAAGATTTGCTTTCAGAATTAAAAAAATTGCAAAGAAAAGCCAAGGAGAACGACGATGACCAAGATAACCTTGAAGACGAACTTGACAAAGCCAACAGAACAGTAAAGTCTCTTCGCACACAAAATGAGGAACTTTCCCGCAAAGTAAAGGAATATAAAACTGCTTGTGAAGCCTTGGAAATTGAATTAACCAATTTAAAAAATAAAATAATCTAATATGGACATTTACAATATTTTATATATTGCCATTGCCTTTATCGTTGGTGGTGGACTCGTATTCTTATTCAAGAATGGAGATAAACATTCGAATGATAAGGATCAACTAGAAAAACTTAAATCTGAGAATGACGACCTGCAAGCTAAACTCACGGCCGTTGAGAATCGTTTACAGGAAAAATCAGAGGATTATTCGAAAGAGGCCAATAGCATTAAGACAAAGTATGAAACACTTCTGAACGAAGCTAAAGAACAATGTTCAAAGTTGGATAAACAGTTGAAAAGTGCTTTGGACGGTAAAATAGATGATTCTATAAAAAATCAGTTGGCAGAAGCAGAGAATCTGAAGAAAAAAATCAAAGACTTGGAAGAGGAACTTGAAGACGCTGAAGATGATATTGCCGACTTGAAGAAAAAAGTAAGAGGTAAGGATGAAGAAATTGCACAACAGACAGATGCCTTGGGTCAGGAGCGAAAGCTAACGGCAAGTCTTAATGAGGAACTTACCACCCTAAAACAACAGCTTGACGATAAAATCAAAGAGTTGGAACTAAAAATGGGGTCTCTCGATTTCATTCAGGAAATTCTTTCTGCTCCAGATGCTAATAGGAGTGATATCCGACAACTTTATGAGAATATTTCAGAAATGAAATCTTTTGCACTGGGTCAATTGATGGATTGTTATGCTACTTTAAAAGATAATCATATCAATTTTGGTGATGGTAATTTTGAAGGATTCAAGAAGACTTGGGAGCAGAGATTCTATGAGTGGGCGTCTGTAACTAAAAAAAGTTGGATAAATGGCAAGACAACAATTGCATTCGTAGGAGAGTTCTCAGCAGGAAAGACTTCTATTGTTAACCGTATTTTGTCACAGGATGACCCGAAGGTGCCACAATTGCCTGTGAGCACTAAAGCCACGACCGCAGTTGCCACCTATATTGCAGGTGGACCTGTAGTATCATATCAATTTGTAACACCTGATGATAAACTAAAAATGATATCAAGGGAGACGTTCACCGAAAAGGTTTCAAAGGAAATTCTCGATCAGGTTAAAGGTGTATCTTCACTTATCCAATATTTTGTTATGACATATAAGAATCCTAACTTAGATGGGTTAAGCATTCTTGATACTCCAGGATTTAATTCAAATGATGAGAATGATGCACAGAGGACAATGGAGGTTATCAATGAGTGTGATGCTTTGTTTTGGGTATTCGACGTCAATGCAGGAACCATCAACAGGAGTTCTTTATCAGTCATTAAAGAGCATCTTAACAAGCCACTCTACGTTGTCATCAACAAGGTTGATACAAAGTCTGAGTCTGAAATAAAGAAAGTTGAAGAATTGATAAAGAAGACATTGACAGATGAAGGTATCAAAGTGGAAAAATTCATCAGATTCTCCGCTAAAGCTTCATTGTCTGACATCATGGTGCCCATTAAGGGTGTTAAACATCTTGCTGAAAGAGAACAATATCTTACGGATCTTTATGACGCTATTAACCAAATCCTCATAATTCTCGACAAACAAGTTAAAGAGGCAAACAAGCAATACCAGAAAGCAGAATCCAAATCAGGTCAGATAGACAATCTGTTCATTCAGCAGATGCGAACCCTTTATGATCATTGCAATACAGCTCAAAGTATTCCTCACTTTGAAGAACATCTGTTTCGTAAAGATAATTATGAAATGAGTCAAGAAGAATATCATCAATTATGTAGCATCTTGGAATCGTCAGTTAATGACGTAGAGCGGATGGGGTCTATTTATGACAACAAAACAGAATCAGCTCAAACAGTTCAACAATGCTGGTCAGACCTATGCGATGTTAAGGCTGCATGGCAAAGAGTCAATAATGTTAAACAACAGCTCGTTAAAATTAGTAAAAAATTCTCATAATGGCACAAAACATTTTTGAAGAGATACAAGGCAAGAAGCAAAGTTTACTATCACTTGCCCAGAAAGCAGTGGAATTCGGATGGATTCCCAAACAGAAGTCATCTAAAGACGAAAAAGGCGCAACATCCATTTCATACGAAGAAATAGTCGAAAAAATAGAAAATGACACGTTAACCATAGGAGTCATTGGCCAAATGAAATGTGGTAAATCGACGTTTCTTAATTCCTTCGTGTTTGAGGACACTGTTCTTCCCGCTGCAACAACACCGATGACGGCAGCATTGTCAGTCATAACATACGGAGAAAAAGAACGCATTGTGGCTGAATTCTATACACCAGATGAATGGGCAGAGCAGAAGCAGCAAGCTGCCAGATCACTGGATGACGTTGCCAACTCACTTGATGAGTCAAAAGTTAAAGCTGCAAAGGAACTCGTTTCCAAGGCTTCTAAATTGGGATCTTCTCTTGAAAGCTTACTTGGAACTATTCAGGAAGATAATTTTGAAAACTTGATAGAATATGTTGGAGCAGAAGGGCGATATGTATCTATCACTAAATCTGTTAAAATCTATTATCCAAAGGAATATCTGAAAGGAGTTGAG
>JAEEGJ010017276.1_pt1 | contig 16349 bp, 10 predicted proteins | sample 8958761 | NCBI WGS metagenome assembly JAEEGJ01 (sample SAMN16246546, study PRJNA631951) | gut metagenome | biome: gut microbiome; feature: rumen; material: RS-attached | host: Bos | place: Iran: Karaj | collected 2018-10
GCCACCAAAGATGCCAAAAACGTCAAGAAAGGCAAGACATAATCCTTCACTCCACTCAAATAGCCTACTACTATGAAGAATTTCAACCGATTCATCCTGATGCTGGCAACACTGCTTGCCGCTTCCCAAACAGCACTTGCCGCAGCCCCGGGCCATTACTACACAAGTGCCTACGGCAAGAGCGACGAGGCGCTGATGACAGCGTTGAGAGACATTATCTATAACCACACCAAAATATCCTATACCAGCGGTCTGTTGAGAGCGTTTGCAGTCGCCGACATCGATGACGACGGATACATCATCGACATATACAGCAACTGCCGCTACTCGACCAGTGACAACGGATCGTCGGCGTCGCATGTGGGTGAGGGTTATAACCGCGAGCACAGTTTTCCCAGAAGCTGGTTTGGCGGTGAAGTGGATCCGATGAACACCGACGTGTTCCACATCTACCCCACTGACATCAGGGTCAACAGCCAGCGCGGCAACCACCCCTATGGCGTGTGTGCCAACGGCACCCGTCTTAGCTATGGCAACTACGTCGCCAAGGGCAAATTGGGCAGATGTACCTATCCCGGCTACACTGGCGACGTGTTCGAGCCCGATGACGAGTACAAGGGAGACCTGGCACGCAGCTATTTCTACATGGTGACGTGCTACAAGGAGGAACTGCCCTCCTGGCCCGGCAGCGCCCAGCTTGACTACGCCAAGAATAAGTATAAGGCTTTTTCCAGTTGGACCATCAACATGCTGATGGAGTGGACCCGACTTGACCCTGTGAGCGAAAAAGAAATCAAGCGCAACGAGGCCGTCTATGGCATCCAGGGTAACCGCAACCCCTTCATTGACCACCCCGAGTTGGCCGAGTACATCTGGGGCGATAAGCAGGGCGAAGCGTGGACTGCTACGGGCGAGGATATCCCGGCCGCCATCACGTCACCTGCCAACGGCTCCACCTTTGACATAGGCTCCACTGTCGTGGATACTCTGCTGGAATACACCATCGACGTCAAGGGCAATAACCTTAACGAAGATCTCACGATGACGTTGAGCGATACCGAGAACTTCAGTGTCAGCAAGACCAGTTTCAGTGCCAGCGAGGCCATGGAGGGCACCACGTTCACCATCACCTTCCTGGCCGGCAACGAGGGCACGTTTGAGAACTACATCAGGTTGGGCAGCGACGAGGCATCCACCACATTTATGGTCACTGCCACAGCCAAAAAGCAGGGCGGTGGGCCTGGTCCCGACCCTGCCGTCGGTGACAGCATCACCGAGGATTGGGAAGGCTGCATCACCGGTGGCTATTGGACCGACATGGTAGAGGGCAACGCCTTTGAATGGGAATTCATCAATGCCGGCATCTGGGGCGACAACCTGTGCCACGGCGAACTGTCATGCCGCATGGGTAAGACCAACAGCAGCGTGATTGCCATGGCCGAGGATTATCAGCCCAACACAGCAGGTATCAGTTTCTGGGTGGGCAGTTTCGGCAACGATGCCGACGCTACCCTCAATGTGGACTACAGTACCGACGGCGGTGAGACCTGGACCACGCTGGGCACCATCACCGCCACCAAGGGCATCCTGCAGTACTACAGGCTGGATGCCGACATTGCAGGACCAGTGCGTTTCCGCCTGGCACAAACTGCCGGTAGCCGTGTCAACATCGATGACATCACCCTGTACAAGAAAGCGGAGCAAGGCCTCAAGGGCGATGTGAACCACGATGGCGAAGTCACCGTCTCGGATGTCAACTACATCATTGACGTCATTTTGCAATTCCGTGAAGATCCCAATGGTTACGCTGATGTAAATGAGGACAAAGAGGTTACCGTAGCCGACATCAACGTCGTCATCGACATCATCCTCGGTAACTAAATATCAAGCAGCATTGCTGCCTGCAACTACTGACCGCCCATCGAGAAAACACTGCATTACCTGCCAACTTCTCTCGATGGGCGGTTTATTTTCAAATCACACCATTAACGATTACCATCATTTATTCACCATTAACTATACTGCTAACATGAGAAAAGTCATTTTCACCCTTTTGGCCACTATTGTGGCCATGGCCGCTATGGCCAAGGATCCCAAGCCCTGCCCAAGCGGTTACTACGACAGCGCCTTGAACAAGAGTGGTCAAGCCCTGCTCACGGCATTGTACAACATCATTACCACGCACACCAACATCGGCTACGACAACCTGTGGAGTGCCTATGATGATACCGACACCGATTCACGGGGCTACTACATCGACATGTACAGCACCTACGACAAGTACACCTACAACGACAAGTGCGGCAGTTACAGCGCCATCGGTGACTGTATCAACCGTGAGCACAGTGTTCCCAAGAGCTGGTGGGGCAGCGGCAAGTTGCCGCAGTACAGCGACATCTTCAATATCGTACCTACCGACGGATATGTCAACAACCAGCGCTCGAATCTTCCCTATGGCGTGTGTGAAGGCGGCACCCGTCTGACCAATGGTCAATACATCGCCAAAGGCCGCAAGGGTACCAGCACCCACGATGGCTATTCGGGTGTCGTGTTCGAGCCCGATGACGAGTATAAGGGAGACTTTGCCCGCGCCTACTTCTACATGGCAGCTTGCTATAACGATGTCATCAGCGGCTGGACCAAGTCAGGCGGTAACGTTTTCTTTGCCGGCAACAGTTATCCTGTGTTCACGACTTATGCCATGGGCCTGCTCATGGAATGGCATCGCCTGGATCCCGTGAGTGAGAAAGAGACCACACGCAACTGCTATGCCCACGCATGGCAAGGCAACCGCAACCCGTTTATCGACCATCCCGAGTTGGCCGAGCACATCTGGGGAAACCTGCAGGGAACAGCCTGGACCGGTGAAGGTCAACCACCGGTTACTACGCCCATTCTCACCCAGCCCGCCAGTGGCGAGAACATCAATGTGGGCACCATCGCTCTTGATGACAGCAGCGTGAGCAAGAGCATCACGGTCAAGGGTATCAACTTGACCGATGACCTCACCGTGACCGTTAACGGCGACGGATTCAGCGTCTCGCCCACAAGCCTGTCAGCCAATTCGGTTAACAATGGAACAACCATCATTGTGACCTATAACGGCAGTGACGAAAGCGCCAACGGCACACTGACCTTGAGCAGTTCAGAGGTGTCCCGCACATGTAACCTCATGGCAGGTAAGGCACAACCCGGTGACGACCCAGTCGATCCCATCACACCAACGGGAGAAACCATCATCGAGACATGGGAAAACAGCGAGAGCGGCGGTTACTGGACTAGAGAGGTGCAAGGTGCAGCATTCAAGTGGTACTTCGTCAATGCAGGCATTTTTGCCCAGACCTACGACCACTGGAATGACCAGATTGGATGCCGTTTCGGTAAGACCAACAGTTCATCCATTGCCATGCAGCAGGATGTGGCCGGCACCTCGGGCATCTCGTTCTATGCCGCAACCTATGGCACCACCGAGGCCGATGCGACCATCGAGGTGCGCTACAGTACCGACGGCGGCAGCACTTGGACCGTGATTGATGAGCTGGCCCTCACCCACGATTTCACGCAATATACCTATAGTCTCAACGTGACAGACAACGTGCGGTTCATGTTCCAGCAGACTGCCGGAGCACGCGTCAATATCGACGATATCGCCATCTACGCCCCCATCCAACCCGAAAATGACCCGCACATTTACTTTGACGGTGCCATCCAGCCCATAACAGCCGAGGTGAATGGAGCATCCAGCATCAGCGAGGTCACCATCTTAACCGAGGACAACGACCAGCCCGTCTCGGTTACCGTGAATGAGAACTTTGAATTGAGCATTGACCAATTGACATGGACACAAGAACTCACGCTCGATGCCAGCGGAGAGACAATCTATGTAAGACTGGCCGACACCAGTGTGGAAGGAGACTTTGAAGGCACAATTTCCGCCACTGCAGGAAGTGCTACGGCCTATGCTGATGTAGAGGGCACGGTCACTACCCCAGCCTATCGGCCGGGCGACGTGAACATGGACGGCAGCGTGGATATCAGTGACGTGAGTGACTTGATTGACTACCTGCTGGGTAGCGAGGTGTCGCCCTTTGACCTTGCAGCAGCCGATGTGGACAGCGACCAGGAAGTGGGCATCAGTGACGTGTCCTTCCTTATCGACTACCTGCTTAACGGCAGCAGCGCCATGACTTGGAACGCCCTGCCCTCGCCTGATGGCCTCAGGATTGACAACCCCAGCCATGAAACGCTGGAAATCTACGACCTCGACGCCCAGTTGGTAACGACAATCGACGCAACAGGCTGCATCGAGCTGCCTAGCGGTGTCTATATTGTCACCAGTGACAAGCGCTCCCGCAAGGTCGTCGTGAGATAAACCGAGGCGTTATCATGCGAGCTGGCAGCTCGCAATACATTAACAGCACGTTCTCAAGCGTTGAGGACGTGCTGTCATTTACTGTAGACTTTAATTAATGTTCCTTAGACGGGGATCTTGTCGATGCGGCGCTGGTGGCGGCCACCCTCGTAAGGGGTAGTCAGGAAGGCCTCAACCATGGCGATGGCCTCTTCATCGGTCACGAAGCGGCCTGGCATGGCGATGACGTTGGCATCGTTGTGCTGACGGGCCAGACGGGCTACCGCCAGACGCCAACAGAGTGCCGAGCGGATGCCCTGGTGCTTGTTGAGCGTGATGTTGATACCCTCACCACTGCCGCACACGGCGATGCCGGGATAGCACTCGCCCTGCTCGACTGCTGCAGCACAGGGATGCGCAAAGTCGGGATAGTCACAGCTGTCTTCACTGTAGGTGCCGAAGTCCTTGCAAGCAATGCCCTGGACTTCAAGCCAGCGCTTTACGGCTTCCTTGACGGGATAGCCGGCATGGTCGCTACATAGGGCGACAGGCACGCCGGGTTTCAATATTGAGTTTTCCATTTAATCTCGTTTTATGAATGCTTTATAAAAAATGGCCGCGGCATATGCCGCGGCACAGGGAATTTACTTTTTCAGGGCCTTGAGTGCCTGCTCCATCGTGGCGATTTTGCTCTCGGCATCGGCTTTCTTCTTGCGCTCGTTAGCGACAACGGCCTCAGGGGCATTGGCGACGAAGCGCTCGTTGCTCAGCTTCTTGTCCACGCTGGCGAGGAAGCCACGAGTGTACTCGAGGTCGGCCTCAAGTTTCTTGATTTCTTCCTCCACGTCGATGTTGCCGACTACGGGAACAGCAAACTCGGCCGTACCAACCATGAAGGCGGCTGCCGTGGCATCTTTCTCGGTTACAGCCTCAATCTTCTCGAGACCGGCCAGTTTGGTAATGATGGCCTCGAACGGATTGTTCAAACCACCAACGGCCTGAAGAGTGAGCTGCTCCTTGTTGGGGAGGTTCTTCTGCTTGCGGACATTGCGCACGCCACCCACGATCTCCTTGACATCAGCCATGGCCTTGAGCAGTGCCTGATCGGCCTGTTTGGGCTCGGGGATGAGGGCATACATGATGCTCTCGCCATCCTTGCGCTCATCGAGATGCTGCCACAGTTCCTCGGTGATAAACGGCATGAACGGGTGCAGCAACCTGAGCAGCATATCAAAGAACTCAAGCGTAGCCGTCATCGTGGCACGGTCCATCGGCTGGCCGAAGGCGGGCTTCACGGCCTCGAGATACCATGCCGAGAACTCTTCCCAGAACAGGCGGTAGAGCACCATCATGGCATCGCTCAGGCGGAACTTCGAGAAGTGATCCTTGACGGTTGCCAAGGCATCGTTGAGCATGTTGCGGAACCACAACACAGCCTGACGGCTGGCTTCGGGCTGCTCGACATCGGCAACCTCCCAGCCCTTGACAAGGCGGAAGGCGTTCCAGATCTTGTTGTTGAAGTTGCGGCCCTGCTCACACAACGCGTCATCATAAAGGATGTCGTTGCCAGCAGGTGCAGCCATCATCAGACCCATGCGCACGCCATCGGCGCCAAAGCGGTCGATGAGCATCAACGGGTCGGGCGAATTGCCGAGCGACTTGGACATTTTGCGGCCCAGCTTGTCGCGCACGACGCCCGTGAAATAGACGTTGCGGAAAGGCATGTCGCCCATGTACTCGTAACCTGCCATGATCATGCGAGCCACCCAGAAGAAGATGATATCGGGAGCGGTCACCAGGTCGTTGGTGGGATAGTAGTACTTGATTTCCTCGTTGCCGGGGTTGTTGATACCGTCAAACAGCGAGATGGGCCACAACCACGAGCTAAACCACGTGTCGAGGGCGTCCTCGTCATGGCGCAGCTGGCTGGCCTCGATATTCTCGTATCCGGGAATCTTGCGGGCCTTCTCCAAGGCCTCTTCCTCGTTCAAGGCAACTACATAAACCTCCTTCTCCTCGTCGTCGGTGGGCAGGAAGTAAGCGGGAATGCGGTGTCCCCACCACAGCTGGCGCGAGATGCACCAGTCCTGGATACCCTCAAGCCAAACATTGTAGATGTTCTTGTACTTGGCAGGGTGGAACTTGAGCTCGTCATTCTTCACGCAAGGCAGGGCGATATCGGCAAAGTGCTTCATCTTCAGGAACCACTGCATGCACAGGCGCGGCTCTACGGCGGTGTCGCTGTTGCGCTCGCTGTAGCCCACCTTGTTGTCATAATCCTCAATCTTCTCCACCAGACCGGCGTTCTTCAGGTCCTCAACAATCACCTTGCGGCATTCCATGCGGTCCATGCCGACGTACAGCGGCGACTGCTCGCTGATGGTAGCATCGGCATTGAAGATGTCGATGGTCTCCAAGTTGTGGGTCTTGCCCAGGATATAGTCGTTGGGGTCATGGGCAGGGGTCACCTTCAAGCAACCGGTACCGAACTCGATCTCGACATAACGGTCCTCGATCACGTTGATCACACGGCCAACCAGGGGCACGATGACCTTGCGGCCCTTGAGCCACTGGTTCTTGGGATCCTTGGGGTTCACACACATGGCGGTGTCACCCATGATGGTCTCGGGACGCGTGGTGGCCACTACTGCATAGTAACCCTTTTCGTCCTTGTGGATGATGTTGCCCTCGGCACGCAGCTGCTCCTCGTTCTCGAGAGTCTGCAGGCCGTCCACATAATATTTGAGGTGATAGAGGTGGCTCTTCTCCTCACGGTAGATTACCTCCTCGTTGCTCAAAGCGGTCTGAGCCTTGGGGTCCCAGTTCACCATGCGCAGGCCACGATAGATGTAGCCCTTGTCATAGAGGTCCACAAACACCTTCAGCACACTTTTGCTGCGTGTCTCGTCCATGGTGAAGGCGGTGCGACTCCAGTCACAGGAGGCACCCAGCTTGCGCAACTGCTGCAGGATGATGCCGCCGTGCTCATGGGTCCAGTCCCAAGCATGCTTCAGGAACTCGTCGCGCGTGAGGTCACGCTTGCGGATTCCCTGCTCGGCCAGGCGTTTCACAACCTTGGCCTCGGTAGCGATCGAGGCATGGTCGGTACCAGGCACCCACAGGGCATTTTTGCCCTCCATGCGCGCGCGGCGGATGAGGATGTCCTGGATGGTATTGTTGAGCATGTGTCCCATGTGCAGCACACCCGTCACATTGGGGGGCGGGATAACGATGCAATAGGGCTCACGCTCATCGGGCACGCTCTTGAACAGGCCGTGCTCGTCCCAATACTTATACCACTTGTCCTCGACCTCTTTGGGGTCGTATTTTGTTGCCAGTGTATTCTCTTTCTCGCTCATTGTATAGACAAAAATTAAATTCGTTTTTATTCAAACTGCAAAGTTACGGAAAAAGTGCCAAAGAACAATGCCTTGGGACATAAAACTACGAATTACACGAATTTCACTTATGAAAAACAATGAGTGAAATCCGTGTAATTCGTTATTAAAAGACGGGTCAGATGAGTGAGAGGACGATTTTCTTGACGTCGTTGCCCAACTGCTCAGCCTCTTGCATGGAGTGGGCCTCACTGTAGATGCGGATGATGGGCTCGGTGTTGCTCTTGCGCAGGTGTACCCAGCCGTCGGCAAAGTCGATCTTCACACCGTCGATAGTGGTCATCTGTTCGCCCTGATAATGCTTCTCGACAGCCTTGAGAATGGCATCCACGTCCATTTCAGGCTTGAGCTCCAGTTTTGTCTTGGCAATGCTGTACTGAGGATAGGTAGCCTTGAGTTCGCTCACCTTCTTGCCACTCTTGGCCAGCAACGAGAGGAACAGAGCCACACCCACGAGCGCGTCACGGCCATAGTGGCTGGCGGGATAAATCACACCGCCATTGCCTTCACCGCCGATTACCGCTCCAGTGCGGCGCATCTCGGTGGTCACGTTGACCTCGCCCACAGCGGCAGCGGTATAAGAGCAGCCATGGTTCACGGTCACGTCACGCAAGGCGCGCGACGACGACAGATTGCTCACGGTGGAGCCGGGCGTGTGCGAGAGCACATAGTCGGCCACTGCCACAAGGGTATATTCCTCGACAAAGAATTCGCCGTTTTCCATCACGATTGCCAAGCGATCCACGTCGGGATCCACAACAAAGCCCACGTCGGCCTTACCCTGGCGCATGAAGTCGCTGATGGCGGTCAGGTTCTCGGGGATGGGTTCGGGCGTGTGTCCAAAGTTACCCGTCGGGTCGCAGAAGAGCTTCTCTACCCGCTTGACACCCAGTGCGTCAAGCAACTGGGGGATGGCGATACCACCCACCGAGTTGACGGCATCAACGGCCACGGTGAAGTCGGCCTTGCGGATGGCCTCGACGTCAACCAGGTCGAGCTCCAGCACATGGTTGATGTGACGGCGCAGCCAGGTGTAGTTCTTCTGTTCACGGCCCAAGTGGTCCACATCGGCATAATCAAAATCCTCGGCCTCGGCCAGTCGCAAGACTTCCTTGCCCTCGGCATCGGTGAGGAATTCACCATTGTGATTGAGGAGCTTGAGCGCATTCCACTGCTTGGGATTGTGCGATGCGGTGATGATGATACCGCCGCAGGCCTGTTCGCCCACCACGGCCAGCTCGGTCGTTGGAGTGGTGGCCAGACCGATGTTCACGACATCAAAGCCCATGCCCGTGAGTGTACCCACCACCGTATTGAGCACCATGCGTCCTGACAGACGGGCGTCACGTCCCACGACGATGACGTTGGAGTGCACGGGCGAATTGCGCCGCATAAACGTGGCGTAGGCCGAAGTGAATTTAACGATGTCAAGCGGCGTGAGTCCATCGCCGGCGTTGCCGCCGATAGTGCCGCGGATTCCTGATATTGATTTAATAAGGGACATTATTGAGTTTTAGTTCTTAGTTTTTAATTGTCAGTTCTTAGATTTGGCTGTGGAAATAACGCACGTGGAACAGGAACGGCGTCACGTAGGAAATCTCACTGGTGAAACCGAACTGCGACTTAATCACGAGATTTACCTCGCATTCCACGCCCAGGAAAAGCAACGGATACTGCAAGCCATAGCCCCATTGCGAAGAGCTGGGCAACGAGTAATCCTTGTAGTTGAACGAACAGGGGACGGAACTCATCGAGAACTCGTTACCGTCGCTCATGGCTACCATTTGGCCGCTGGCATACCAATTGGCCAGGTTATAACGCGAATAGCGGAAGTAGATGGGCTCGCCTTCCTTGGCCCGGTCACCATGACGGTCACCCGCATTCAGAACCTGCATATAGACATTCCCGTCAACATCCACCCTATAGAAGGGGGCATTCTCGCCCACCTCAAAGACGGAGTCTTCGGGAACAGACATCACCACACGGTGATTGGCCAGATAAGCATTGACGGCATTGCGCTCATTGTTCAAGCGGTCGGCATAGCTCTGGTCTTCGTTACATGCCGTGAGCAGCAATAGAGCCATCACGGCCAGCAACATGGATTTGTTCATTATTTTCTTCATTATCATTAGTTTGATGGTTGTTCTTGATGATCTTGCTGTTGGTCGGGGAACAGGTCGGCAAGGACCTGATGGAAGACCTGGACAGCCTCGTCAATAGTGCCGTTGAATTCGCCGCCGGCAGCATTCTCATGCCCGCCACCGCTGAAGTACCGCGCACAGATGTCGCTCACCGAGAAGTCGCCTTGTGAACGGCATGATATCTTGATGCGGTCGGCATCCTCGCGCATGAACACGCTCCAGAAGATGCCAGGGATGGCCAACGGCTTGTTGACGAGCGTTTCGGTATCGCCTCGGTTATAGTTGAAGCGCTCCAGTTCCTGCTTGTCAAGGGTAATGAGTGAGGCCCCCTGTTCGGGGAAGAGCTGCATCTTTTCGCTGATGGCGAATCCCTGCAGTCGCAGGCTGTCGGCACTGAAGGTGTTCATCGCCTTGTTATAGAGGTCGATGCGGTCGATGCGACGGCGCATGATGGACGAGAGAATCTCGTAGAATTCCGGGTTATCGCAGCTGTAGGCAAATCCGCCCGTGTCGGTCAACAATCCCACATACAGGCAACTCGCCGCATAGCGGTCCATCAACCGCAGCAGGCCCAACTGCATCAACACCCTGAACACCAGTTCACAAGTGGAAGATACGTCGGGGAAAGATATGGAAATGTCGAAAGCCTCCTCAGGATTCAAGTGGTGGTCGATGAGCACGCGACGCGTGGATAGCGGCTTGATGACCTCGCCCAGACGATCGATGCGGTGCAACGAATTGAAGTCCAAGCAGAAGATGACCTGTGCATCGTTCAAGACCTGCCGGGCGCGAGCCTCATGCTTGGTGAACACCACGAGTTCACGCACGCCTGGAACGAACTCCAACGACCGTGGCGCCATGTCGGGGGTGACGACCACGACGTCCTTGCCCAAGCGCCGCAGCACGTGGCACAGGGCCAGCGTCGAGCCCAAGGCGTCCCCGTCGGGCGACTTGTGGCACGTGATGGCAATGCGCTGCACGCCATTGATCAGGGCGCGCAGACGTTCGATCGTCGTTTCGTCAATGATGGGTGTTATCATCGTTTTCAATCACAATAATCGGCAAAGATAGCACTTTTCCACCATTCACGACCAACACAGACGCTTAATTTAAGTTAAGGAAATTGATGCGCACAAACACGGGATAATGGTCAGAAGGCTGACGGCGGACATATCGCGAGAAGTCAATCTCCTGCGGAGCATCGTGTCCTTTCATCAGTTCACTAGAGTCATTATCGGGTGTCCAGTAGCTGTTAGTCAGGATACCGTAAGCGTCAACATTGATGCTTGGCGAGACAAAGATGTGGTCGATGCGGCTATCGGTATACAGGTCGGTGTCAAAGGAGTTGAACGTGCCATTCTCGGCAAAACGAATCCGCGAGGCAAGGTAGGAATCCTTCAATAATGCCGACTGGGTGAAGATGCTGTAAATCTCATCGTTCTGGTCCACATTGAAGTCGCCCGTGACAATGACCGGTGCACCTTGGGCAATCTCTCGGACCTTGCTGACAATGAGTTTTGCCGCCTCGCGACGGGCAACAACGCCCACGTGATCCATGTGCAGGTTGAAGAAGTAGAAAGCCTCGTCATCGGTCGCCGTTTGGCTGGCAAACTTGCCCCAGGTGCAGATGCGAATGCATGCCGCGTCCCAGCCCAGTCCTGGCCGGTCGGGCGTCTCGTTGAGCCAGAAGTTGCCATAGTCAAGCAAGCGCAGGCGATCGGTCTTATAAAAGATGGCGGCATATTCTCCGCCCGTGTTGCCGTCGTCACGACCCACACCGATGTAGTCATAGCCGTCAATACGGTCCAGCATATCGAGCAGCTGCACGTGCAAGACCTCTTGGGTGCCAAATATGTCGGGAGACATGAAATTGAGCTGGTCGCACATGACCTGACAGCGTTTTCCCCACACGTTTCCATTCACGCTATCGCTACTCACCTTCAGGCGGATATTGTAGGAGCCCACCAGCATCTGGGCCGACAACTGCGAGACAGCAAAAGCCGCAAACAATAATGACAGGAGCAGTTTCTTCTTCATAGTTTCATCATTTTAGTTCATTCACGATGCAAATGTAAGACATTTTCCTGATTTTATAAAGGGCAAGGGTTGCCTGAATAGTCGAAAAAGACTAACTTTGCAAATTTAATATATTAAACACCTTAAAATCAATCAAGGTCATGCTACAAGATATCTACAATAGCATCATCAGTCCCGACGTGAACTGGGTTGGGGCGATTGTCAAGCTAGTGCTCAGCCTGTTACTGGGCGCGACAATCGGCATGGAACGCCGCCGCAAGGGCCAGATTGCCGGTTTGCGCACGTTTGCCCTCATCTCGATGGGCGCCACGCTCGCCATGCTCATTTCCATCTACATCCCTCAGGAATACATGGGCCTCAAGAACGGCGACCCGGGACGCATCGCCGCCCAGGTAGTGAGCGGTGTGGGTTTCCTGGGTGCCGGTGCGATTATACAGATGAAAGGCTCGGTGCGTGGTCTGACGACAGCCGCAGGCATCTGGATGACAGCCTGTATCGGCCTTGCCGTTGGTGCCGGCATGTACCTGATCAGCATCATCACCACGTTGCTCATCATCTTCATCCTGGTGAACATTGAACGCATAGAGCAACGCCACAACTTCTTGTGGGAGTCCAAGATCATCCGCGTGAAAATGCATGGCATCCTCGATGATATCCAGCCCCTGCGCGACACGCTCGCCAGCAATGATGTGCACATCAGTGACGAGTTCATGAAGTTTGACTACGAGAACTGTTTTACCATCGTCAACTTCATGATACGCACCCCCAACCAGGTAAATGTGCCTGCCCTGTTCAAGGAAATCAAGCAGCAGGGCGACCCCATCTCCATCACCATCACCAACGAGATGAACATGTAAGACTTAGATTAGTGATTAGTGATTAGAGATTAGTGAGATGGTAATAAAAAACCGATAGACATTATCGATGGAATCATTAGATATCAATAGTCTGATCAGTGACCTGGCGCTCATTCTGGTGCTGGGCGCAATCGCCACAGTGGTGTTCAAGATGCTCAAGCAACCCGTTGTGCTGGGCTATATTGTGGCAGGCTTCCTGGCCAGTCCTCATTTTGAGCTATTGCCGTCGGTGGCAGTGGAGGCCAATATCGAGTTTTGGGCCCAGATCGGCATCATCGTGCTGCTGTTCTCGCTGGGACTGGAGTTCAGTTTCAAGAAACTGGTTGACGTTGGGGGGTCGGCCATCCTCACGGCCCTCATCATCGTGCTGGGCATGATGAGCCTGGGCTTTGTCGTGGGCAAGTACCTGGGATTTGGACTAGTGAACAGCATATTCCTGGGCGGCATGATCTCGATGTCCTCGACCACCATCATCCTCAAGGCCTTGACCGACCTGAACATGCGACAGCGCCGCTTCGTGCCGATGACGTTTGCCGTGCTCATCGTCGAGGACCTGTTTGCTGTCGTGATGATGGTGATACTATCGTCGATTGCGCTGAACAACAGCGTCAAGGGCGGTGAAATGGTGAGCAGCATCCTCAAGCTGTCGTTCTTCCTGATCATGTGGTTTACGGTGGGCATTTTCTTGATTCCCACGTTGTTCAAGCGTTTCAAGCGATACATCAGTGACGAGCAGATGCTCATCATTGCCATGGGACTGTGCTTTGCCATGGTGATGTTCTCGATCAAGTCGGGCTTCTCGGCGGCATTGGGCGCCTTTGTCATGGGCTCTATTCTTGCCGGCACCATCGAGGCCGAGCGCATCGAGCGCCTGATTTCACCCGTAAAGGACCTGTTCGGTGCCGTCTTTTTCATCTCGGTGGGCATGATGGTCAACCCACTGGTAATGACCAAGCACTGGAGCGTCATCGCCCTGCTGGCCGCTGTTGTCATCGTGGGCATGATTGTGTTCGGCACCTTCGGCATGTTGGCCACCGGTCAGCCGCTCAAGCTGGCGATGGAGTCTGGATTCTCGCTGACGCAGATTGGCGAGTTCTCGTTCATTATCGCCACACTGGGTACAGGACTGGGCGTGCTGGACAAGAGCATTTACCCCATCATCGTGGCCGTATCGGTCATCACCACGTTCACCACTCCGTTCTTTATCAAGCAGGCCGTCCCCTGCTACAATGTCATCTACAAGATTCTGCCCAAGAGCTGGACCCGCTTACTCAACGGATACAGCCAGACCGCCAGTGAGAGCGAGGACAGCGAGACCCGTCTGATGTGGAAATCGATTGTGTCACGCTATCTGGTCAGGCTGCTGGTCTATTCGGTGGTCATCGTCGCGCTGATTGCCGTGTGCCGCTCCTACCTGATGCCCTTCATCATCAAGTGGCTGGGCAATGACACATTGGGGCGTTTGACGTGCGCCGTAAGCACATTTGCCATTGTGGGACCGTTTATTGCCGCCATCCTCATGCCCACTATCAAGCGTTCAGAGCATGAGCAGCTCATCGAGACTAACGGCACGGTTTCCTATGTGCCCATTGTCGTCATGCTCACTGCGAGCGCCATCCTGGCTGCCATCTTCATCGCTATCATCCTCCAGGCCATTTATCCCAGTGCCGCCTCGGTCATCGCAGCGGTATTGCTCATGCTAGCCATCTTGGTGGTCATGGTAGTGATACCCAACCCGTTCCGCCACCGTTTGTCCAATATCGAGAAACGCTTCATCAACAACATCAACGAGCGTGAGAATCACCGCACAGGCCGTGAGCATAACCTGGTGAGCGACCTGCACCTGGCCCACATGACAGTTGGGCATGGCTGCCCCTTTGCGGGCGAGCGGCTGCGCAACCTGGACTTGCGTTCGCGCTATGGCGTGAACATTGTAAGCATCCTGCGTGCCGGCAAGTTGCATACGGTTCCGTCGGGCGATATGCGCATCTTCCCGGGCGACATGCTGGGCGTGATCGGCACCGAGGAGCAAATCCAACGTATGCTGCCGCTTGTCGAGGCCCAGAACGAGCATGCCGAGAGCGACATCCCCGAGGTGAAGTTCACCCACTTTGCCATCAGCGCCAAGTCGCCCATCGTGGGCCAACGTCTTGAGAACACACGCCTGCGCGAGGACTATGGCGCCCTGTTGGTGGCCGTGCAGCGCGGTGAAGACGATTACATCTCCCCCACCCCCGACCTGCTCTTCAAGGCTGGCGACATCCTGTGGATCGTAGGAAATCCCAAGCAGCTCGCCCAACTCAAGTAAATCAACCACTGGCCCTGTAGAGACGCAAAATCTTGCGTCTCTACAGCCATGGCCGCATGCTTATCAACAATTTGCCCCCACCAAGTCCACACTAACCAACAGTAATCACCGTTTAATCATCAGTGCATGAAAAAGAGTGAGTGCGTGAGCCAAATGGCCCGCGCACCCACATTATCGGTAAATCAGACAAATGTCAGTATTTGTCTATACTTTCCCAATTAATTGGCAAGCAACATATCAATCAGAGCGGTAACGTCTGAAATGTTGATACCCTCGTCACCGTTCACGTTCGAATTAGCACTGCTAAAGTTATCTGAATCAGTGAAATCACCGCTCAGCAGATGGTCGATCAGAGCTGTCACATCTGAGATGTTAACTAAGCCATCACGGTTCACGTCACCAAGCTTGATCACGGGAACTACCTTCTCGATGATGAGCTTCATGTTCTCGAGGTCAACAGTCATGTTGTACTCGCCAGCGGGGATGCGGATAGCATGATACTCATCCCAAGTCAGTGAGATGTAGTCTTCTTCGCCAGTGTACCAGTAGTCACTCTCGGCAATAGCACCGAAGCGGAACGGCTCAATGTAAGCCCAGCCACCGTCGTCGTTGTTCTCGGCGAGTTCGGTGGTGAAGGAGAAGTAGCTGGGATCAGCGTTGAATGTGTAGTTGAGGGTGTAGATGTTGTCCTCGGCATTGTACTCAAACTTGGTGCCCTGAGTGCAATTCCAAGGTTGGTCGTTGCCACCCAGCATGTAAACAGGAGCAGTGGTGGTGAACTCAACGATGTCGGTCCATTCACCTTCAATAATAGTACCAGGAGCCTGAACTTGAACCTCATACTTGGTATTGGGGGTCAGACCCTCAATCTTGAAGAAGGTATCGGTAAGGTCATATACATAGTTCCAAGGAGCGGCATCACCAGAAATCTGGACGTTATCCAGATACACATAATAGTTGTTGTAGCTATTAAAGTGACGGAAGACAAGACGACCTACCTGACCATTGAATTGACTCAGATCAGCAGTGAAAGTGGCTTCAGATTCATCAGATGAGCAATCGAACTCGCCAATTAAAATCAAGTCTTCCTCAGCGGGTGCATAACCAGTCTCAGGATCCCAACCGATTACAGCATATACACCGATGTGATCGGGCCATGAAGTCACACCACCCAAAAGGAATGAGAGGGTGCCTTGAAGAGCTGTTTCAGGCGAAATCAGCCAGTTGTCAGGATCTGATGCACCATTTGCACTGCTC
>JAEEGJ010017278.1_pt1 | contig 16349 bp, 12 predicted proteins | sample 8958761 | NCBI WGS metagenome assembly JAEEGJ01 (sample SAMN16246546, study PRJNA631951) | gut metagenome | biome: gut microbiome; feature: rumen; material: RS-attached | host: Bos | place: Iran: Karaj | collected 2018-10
CCCCTGCTGAACGTTCTGGCGGAGCACTTCGGCGAAGATATTTTGCTGCCCGACGGCGCGCTGGACCGCAAGGCCCTCGCTTCGCGCGCGTTTTCCACCCCCGAGGGCACGGCGCTCCTGTCGTCCCCCACCCACCCCGCGATCGCGGAACTGACCGTTTCGCGCGCCCTTGAGGCGATCGACAGGGGCCAAACCGCCGTGATCGACGCTCCCCTGCTCTATACCGCCGGGCTCGACGCGGTGTGCGACCGCGTGGTGAAGATCGACGCGCCCGAAAAAGTCCGCCTGTCCCGCGTGCGCGCGCGCGACGGGATCGACGAGACCGCCGCCCGCAGGCGCATGGACGCGCAAAAAGAAGAATACCGCATGTCCGAACAGGCGGACGCGGTCGTGATGAATGACGGAGGCTATGAGGAGCTGATCGCGAAGGCCCTCGCCGCCGTCGACGGATAACGTAAATTCCCCGCCTTTGGCGGGCTCGCAATACCGAAATCTCTCAGGAAAAGAGGAACCTCAATATGGATGAAGAAAACAGAGTCAAGGAACTCAAAGAGAAGCTCGCCTACGCGCCGAAGCACGCGTCTTACGTGATGGACGCCGACGGCGTGGCGGCGGCCGACGCCTTCTGCGAGGGCTACATGAGCTTCCTGGACGAGGCGAAGACCGAGCGCGAGGCCGTGAAAAAGGCGATCGAGCTCGCGAAGTCCAACGGCTTTCGCGAATACGCGCGCGGGCATTTTTACGGCCCGGGCGAAAAGATCTATTACAACAACCGCGGCAAGTCCGTGGTGCTCGCCGTGATGGGCGAGGTGGGCCTCAGCGAGGGCGCGCGCGTCGTGGCGGCGCACATCGACTCCCCCCGCCTCGACTTAAAGCCCAATCCGCTTTATGAGGATTCGGAGCTCGCCTACTTCAAAACCCACTACTACGGCGGAATCAAAAAATATCAGTGGACAACTATTCCGCTTGCAATTCACGGTGTTGTAGTAAAGAAGGACGGAAAAACAGTAAAGGTTGTAATTGGTGAAAATCAGGATGAACCAGTTTTCTGCATTTCTGACATTCTTCCTCACCTTGCTCAGGAACAGATGAAAGAAAAGGCAAGCGATTTTATTAAGGGTGAAGATCTTGATGTAATTATGGGTTCTGTTTCCCCAACTTCAAAAGATGAAAACCTCTCTAAAGAGGAAAAGAAGGATCTTAAAGAAAAGAGCAAAAAGATTGTTCTTGCACTCTTAAAAGAAATGTATGGTATCGAGGAAAAGGATTTTGAATCTGCTGAACTCGAAATTGTACCAGCAGGAAAAGCCCGCGATATGGGACTCGACCGCTCAATGATTCTTGGTTACGGACAGGATGATCGTTCATGCGCATATGCTTCTGTTGCCGCTATGCTCGAAATGAGAGCCGGAAAACGCACAACCTGTTGTCTTTGTGTAGATAAAGAAGAAATCGGAAGTGTTGGTGCAACCGGTATGGCATCTAATCTTTTTGAAAACATGACTGCTGAAATCATTGCTTTAACTGATGCTCAGTACAGCGACCTCGTTTTGAGACGTTGTCTTGCAAACAGTAAGCTGCTTTCAAGTGACGTAAACGCTGCTTATGATCCTATGAATGCCGGTCTTTACGACAAAGAAAATGCAAGTATGCTCGGTGGCGGAGTTACCTTCCAGAAGTACACAGGAAGCCGCGGAAAATCTGGTGCAAGCGATGCAAACCCAGAATTCATAGCAAAGGTTCGTGCCGCAATGTACGACGCAAATGTTTCTTACCAGATGGCAGAACTTGGAAAAGTTGATCAGGGTGGTGGCGGAACAATTGCCTACCACGCAGCAAAATACGGAATGAACGTATTGGACGGCGGCGTTGCAGTTTTGAGTATGCATGCACCTTGGGAAATTACAAGCAAGGAAGATATTAGTCAGATGTATGAATGCTGTAAGGCGTTCCTCGGATTAAATTAATCGACATCTATAAAGGCTTTCAGCAAAAAATAAGGGACGAACAACGGCTTCCGCGCTTCGCTTGTGCAGAATGTTGTTCGCCCCTTTTTTTTGCCTACGCCTTTATAAATATCGTCTATTTATTTCTTACTCAGCAAAACATCATAAATGCGGTCAAAGTCTTTCTTGTTATCAAATCCAATGATGATTGAACCTTTGTTGATGTCTCCTTTAAGGCTTACATCGCGGGTTCCAAAAATATTTCTGAGTTCCTGTTCGAATGCAAGAACATCAGCATCTTTCTTAACAGCTTTCTTTTCTTCTTTTTTAGCAGCAGCGCGACCACCGCCATTGTATGTATCAGCAAGAGCTTCTGCTTCACGAACCGAAAGTCCGCTTCCTAAAATCTTACCAAACATAACGCGCATATCTGCATCGTTCTTAACCATAAGAAGTGCACGAGCATGACCAGAAGTAATCTGACCACTTACAAGAGCGTGCTGAATATCTTCCGGCAACTTCAAAAGGCGGATTGCATTTGCAACCGTAGCGCGGGCTTTACCAACACGCTTTGCAACTTCTTCCTGATTAAGGTCGCCCATCTGAATAAGATTATAATATGCAGTTGCTTCTTCAATAGGATTTAAGTCGGCACGCTGAATGTTTTCGATAAGTGCCATTTCGAGCTTCTGCTGCTCATCAAACTTACGGAGCTGAACAGGAACCTTTGTAAGCCCTGCCATTTTTGCAGCACGAGTTCGGCGTTCACCGGCAATAATGTAAAATTCACCATCGCCAGCATCTTCAATAATAATTGGCTGAAGGATTCCGTTTACTTTTATTGAATCACAAAGTTCATCAAGCTGTTTCTGATTAAACTCAATACGTGGTTGTTTAGGATTCGGCTTAAGAAGTGCCGGATCAATCCACATGCTACCATCTTCTTTCATTTCAATGGCAGCTGGAATTTTTGTTTTTTTGATTGTAGTAGCATGAAGTCCACTACCTGTTGAAACTGCAACTTCTTCCTGTGCTGCCGGATTTTCATTCAGCAGGGCACCAAGGCCTTTTCCCAACGCATTCTTAGCCACGGCGAATCACCTCTTCTGCAAGTTTAGCATAGCTGCGGGCACCCACACATTCAGGGTCATATTTACAGATTGGAAGTCCATGAGATGGAGCTTCTGAAAGACGTACGTTGCGTGGAATAATTGTGTTGAAAACTACATCTTTGAAATATGACTTAACCTGCATTACAACGTCCTGTGCAAGACGTGTGCGGGAATCATACATTGTAAAGAAAATACCGCCAATCTTAAGGTCAGGATTAATACTCTTCTGCACTTTCTGAATTGTCTGTAAAAGAAGAGTAATACCTTCAAGGGCAAAGTATTCACACTGCATTGGAACAAGAACTGAATCTGCAGCGGCAAGTCCGTTCAAAGTAAGAATACCAAGGGAAGGTGGACAGTCAATCAAAATATAATCATAAATAGCCTTAAGCGGTTCAATTGCATTCTTAAGATAGAATTCACGATCTTCCTGATCTGCAAGCTCGATTGCAACACCCGAAAGGTCAAGAGAAGCACTGATTGCATCAAGATTTTCTACAGGAGTTTTCTTTACAGCTTTTGTTGCTTCAACCTGTTCAGCAAGTAATTCATAAACGGTAGGTTTATCTTTAGAAACTCCTACACCGCTGGACATGTTTCCCTGTGAGTCAAAATCAATAAGAAGGACTTTTTTACCGGCAAGCGCGATATAAGCACCGATATTTATAGCTGAGGTGGTTTTACCTACACCACCCTTCTGATTAACAAAAACAATACACTTTCCCATATAATTAAATGTATCATTTTTTGAAAAAATAGTATACTGTTAGGCATTATGATTTTAAGTGTTACACTTTCTAAGCCGGTAAATAATATTGAAGAAACTCTTGGTAAGCCTTATACAAAGATAAAAATTCGTGCAGTGAACACAGCTGACGGGGCTTCTTATGCTGCCGAAATGTTTACTAAGACACAGGTTTTTCATAAAAAGTTCAGTGAGGCTGAACTGAAAGATTTTCTGACAGCTAATGCTGGTGTAACTTTTAAGAATTGTGTAAAAAGAACTGAATCTGAAGAAATCACACTGCTTACAAATAAAAAAGGCAAGGTAACTGAGCTTAAAAAGAAGCTTGATACTTCAATAAAAACTGCGGCTCCTCTAAAAGTTTTGCCACAGGCAAAAAAGAAGAATTATCTTTTACCGGAAGGAACCCCTGTTCCCTTCCTTGTGCTGCTTGGAATTATGAATGATGAAGGCAAGGTGATTTCCAGCCGTTACGATAAGTTCCGTCAGATAAACCGCTTTCTGGAATTTATTGATGATATTTTGCCGGAGTTTACTGATAAAACAGAGGCCGGAGAGCCAATACGTATAGCTGATTTTGGCTGCGGAAAATCTTATCTTACATTTGCGGTTCATTATTTTTTAACCGAAGTGAAACATCTGCCCTGTGAGATTGAAGGTCTTGATTTGAAGGAAGAAGTCATCAATTACTGTAATGATATGGCTAAAAAACTTAATCTTAAGAATCTCATTTTCCATACAGGTAATATTGCTGATTATTCTGGCAAACAAAATCCGGATATTGTAATCACTTTACACGCCTGCGATACTGCAACTGACTATGCTTTGAAATACGCCGTAGAACGTGGCGCACGGGCAATCTTAAGTGTTCCTTGCTGCCAGCATCAGATTAATACACAACTTCAGATGCGGGGAAAGCCAGGTGGCGCAACAGGCCAAGTTCCAGCTGAATTTGAATCACTATTAAAATGGGGCATCATCCGCGAAAAGTTTAGTTCGCTTGTAACAGACGCCCTCCGCGGAGAATGGCTGGAAAGTCAAGGCTATAAGGTTCAGATGCTTGAATTTATTGATATGGAGCACACACCGAAAAATATTTTGATAAGGGCAATAAAGAAAAATAATATTGAAAATAAGAAATCTAATTCAGAATTAATTAATAAGTTAGGAATACAACCAGAACTATATAAAGACTAGTCATGCTGAACTTGTTTCAGCATCTAATTAATAGATCCCGAAACAAGTTCGGGATGACACTACAACACATATTTCTTAATAAACTCGCCTACTCCGTCGTGATTGTTATCAAAATCTGTAACGTGGTTTGCAATCTTTTTGATTTCTTCGAGGCCGTTGCACATAGCAACTCCGTGGCCAGCCATGCGTATCAAACTTTCGTCGTTCATGCTGTCGCCAAAGCCCATAACTTTTTCCATGCCAAAACCAAGTTCATTTGCAAGCCAACTTACAGCCTCACCCTTACCACAGTTTGGTGGAAGGATTTCGAGGAAGTAAGGTTTACTTGTAAAGATTACTGCCCTGTCTCCAAACTCTGCTCGCAAGTCTTTCTGTAAATCCAGGAGTTCTGCAGGTTCACCAGGTACCAGCATTTTTGTAAAACCGGTTTTCAAGAACTCGTCATAGTATTCAACTGCGGCACCTTTGAGTCCACATAAATCAACATCGAGTTTTGTCCACTTTGTTTCTTCGCGGTAATAAATTGTATCAGGAGTATAAACCTCACTACGCAGTCCGCGGGCTTCTGCAACTTCATTTGTGCGAATCAAAATATCAGCTTCAACCTTGCGACAGAAAATCTGCTGGCGTTTATGCAAATCAAAAATTGAACAACCATTTATTGCAATCAAAAAACGACCAGCTTCCATACCTGCAATCTCAAGTCTCCTAACGAACGGTAGTATGGCATCTTCTGCACGACCAGAACACAAAACAACATAAATACCACGGCGTGCACATTCTCTTAAAGCCTCAACTGTTCCGTCTGTAATCTGGCGATCATCATTCAAAAGAGTATCATCCAGATCAAGGGCAATCAATTTAACATCAAATTTACTCATAATGGGCAAGTATATAGAAGAATTCATGGAAAAACAATAAATACGAAAAAAATTTCCATATTTTGAATTCCGTGTTAAAATATAAATTCACAACGATAAGGAGAGGTATCTAAAACATGACAACCCCAAATGAGCTCCATCTGAGAGCTGTAATTAATGTCGATAAAGAAAAGTGCTGTAACTGTCATCGCTGTATTGCTGTATGCCCTGTAAAACTTTGTAATGATGGATCTGGCGACTATGTAACTCTTAATCCAGATTTATGTATTGGCTGTGGCTCTTGTATTGAGGCTTGTACCCATGGTGCAAGAACAGGAATTGACGATACTAAACAGTTTTTTGCAGAATTAAAAAAAGGTACTCCTATGGTTGCAATTGTTGCCCCTGCAGTTGCCGTAAATTTCAAGGGGAGAGATCTCGAACTAAACGGATGGCTTAAATCTATCGGCGTAAAAGCTGTATTTGATGTTTCTTTTGGTGCTGAATTGACAACAAAATCGTATGTTGAACAATTAACTAAAGATAATCCTAAGCTGATGATTTCTCAGCCTTGTCCTGCCCTTGTTTCTTATATCGAAACATATCGTCCAAATCTTATTCAGTATCTTGCAAAAGCTGATAGCCCGATGGCTCATACTGTTCAGTATATCCGTCATTATCATCCTGAATATGCAAAGCATTTGATTGCTGTTATTTCTCCATGTTTTGCTAAACGCCGTGAATTCGATGAAACTGACCGCGGAGATTTTAATGTTACAATGAAATCTCTCGATGCTTATTTCGCTGAAAATAACATCAATCTTTCTAAGTATCCTAAAACTGAATATGACAATCCGATGGCAGAACGAGGAACCTTATATTCTATTCCAGGTGGACTTATGCGCACAGCAGAACGCTTTGTTCCTGGAATAGGAGAAATGACTCGTAAAATTGAAGGTCATTCACAGATTTTTGAATATCTGAAAAAACTTGATGAATCTCTTCAGTCAGGAAAACAACCTTACTATAAACTCATAGACTGCTTGAACTGTGAGAAAGGTTGTAACTGCGGTGCTGGTACATCTAATCAAGGTATGCCACTTGATGAACTTGAAAGCTACGTTGAAAGCCGTTCAAAAGAACGCTGCGAAAAATGGAACACACTAAGTGAGTTTAAACGCAAAAAGGCACTTAAAAAACTGAATGCGACAATTAACGAAAACTGGCAGCCAGGAATTTACGACCGTACATATCTGGATCGAAGCAGCGTTTACAGCAGTCTCATTAAAAAACCAAACACAGAAGAGCTTAATGAGATTCTTTCACAAATGGGTAAACATGGAAAACAGGATTTGTACGACTGTGGTGCCTGCGGGTATAAATCATGTGAACAGATGGCTATGGCAATCTTCAATGGCAAAAACAAACCTCAGAACTGCCACCACTATGTATTGAAGAAAGCAGAAGAAAGCCATACAGAAGAGCTTACAAAGCGAGCACGTGAAATTACATTGGAAAGTGTTGCTATGCTTGAAGAGACACGTGGAAATGTAACTTCGCTTACTCATGTAACAAACAGAATGATTCAGAATGTTGCTGATTCTTCTTCATCTATTGAAGAAATGCTCAAGAATATTTCATCAATCAACAAGATTATTGATAATAACTTTGTTATTGTAAACGAACTTGAAGATGCAACAAGCATTGGTCGAACAAACCTTCAGGAAGTTACAGCCCTTGTTGGTGAAATTGAAAAGGAATCTAAACAGCTGGTTGAAATGAGTAAGGTAATCGGACAGATTTCAAGTCAGACAAACTTACTTGCTATGAACGCCGCAATCGAGGCTGCCCATGCCGGTGAATTCGGTGCGGGTTTTAGTGTCGTTGCAGACGAAATCAGAAAGCTTGCAGAAGACTCTGGTCGCCAGGCTAAACAGATTGGTGAAGTTCTTAAGTCTATCAAACAGATGGTTGATAATGCCTACTCAAAGGCCGGAACTGTTCAGACAGAATTTGATTCTGTAGTTTCTCTTGCAGGTCAGGTAAAAGATCAGGAACTTCAGGTAAAGAATTCTATGGCTGAGCAGAATGAAGGAAACTCTCTGCTGCTTACATGTATCTCTCAGATGCGCGATGGAACCCATGCTGTAGAAGATGCAGCTAAGAATCTCCAGCGAGATACCGAAGAGATTATGGGCCGAATCTCAAAGATTGGACAATAAAATAATCCAACGATAAAAAAAGTTCCTGAGTTAGATCAGGAACTTTTTTTATTTACTCTGCCTTCTCCCAGGCATCAATAAACTCTATCATAAACTGCTGAACATCAGAAAACCATTTTTTCTGGAACTGGCATGCCTCTACTCCAATGTAGCGGAAGTGCCAGCATTCCCAGCGGTATCCGGTTACATCTTCATAACCTTTTGGAAAGCTTAATGACCAGCCGTATTTTGCAGCGTTTGCATAAACCCATTTTCCTCCAGGAGTCTGATCAAAAGCATCGTCTACCGGCGCAAAATCCAGAGCCATTCCAAGCTGATGCTGGCTTGTTCCTGGACGTGCACTTTCACGTTCAGCCTCTTCAAGTCCGTCTACACTTACCCAGTAATCAAAAAGATTTTTCTGATATTCATACGAACGGTAAGTTGAGCTTACTGTCAGAGTTACGCCATCTGCTTTAGCGGCAGCAGCCAGAACTTTTAATGCTTCAAAGGCTTCCGGACGAAGACTCAGATTGTTTTTATTGATTGCAAAAAGATTATTCTTTTCAAGATGAATAAGACCTTTTGGCTCATAGTCTGCGCTTACCTTGTGAGTTTTATCAATCAGATAAAACGGACTCAAATCTTCAGAAGAAAAATTAGCGCGGGTAGCAAGAACAGCTTTTAAATCTGCAAGGAATTCTTCTGGATCACCATTAGGAATTGCTTCCTTGCAACGAGGGCTCATGGAAAGAAGAACTCGATTAAGTTTTTCTATCTCAGGATTTATAACTTGCTGTACCTTAGTCTCAACAGTTTTTTCTGTAACTGTATTTTTTGATTTAGCGCAGGCGGTAAAGTTTACAAGAACTAAGGCTGCAAGAATAATAAAAGATTTTAATTTTTTATTTTTCATAATTAACTCCATGCTTTTTGTTCAAACTCTGCAACCGGAAGCGGCTTTGAAAAATAGAAGCCCTGAATCAAATCGCAATCCTGCTTTGCAAGAAAATCAACCTGTTCGCGGGTTTCAATTCCTTCTGCTACAATTTCCATTCCGAGTTTTTTCGCAAGTGAAATTGTTTCACCTACAATCAGATTCGAACGTTTTATATCATCTACACTGCGGAAGAATTCCGCATCAAGTTTAATGATGTCCAAAGGAAGTTCCTTTAGAGAATTGAGTGATGAATAGCCAGCACCAAAATCATCCATTGAAACCTTGAATCCAAAATCTTTTAGCTTACGAACGGTAGTTAGTAAAACTGATTTATCATCAAAGAAGGCACTCTCTGTCAACTCAAGTTCAATATATTTATGTGGAACCTTGAACTTATCAACGATTCCACAAATATGTTCTGCAAGATTATCCTCTGCAAAATGAGCGCGAGAAACGTTTACAGAAATTGGAACAAGTTCTTTCCCCTGCTCTGCCCAGGCTGCCTGTAAATGTGCAACACTTTCGAGCATATAATCATCAAGCTGCAAAATAAATCCATTTTTTTCGAAAAGTGGAATAAACTTTCCAGGAGAAATAAAGCCAAGCACCGGATGAATCCAGCGAACAAGTGCCTCTGCAGCAGAAAGTTTTTCACCTTTTGTAGAATACTTTGGCTGGAGATAAACCTGAAACTCATGATTTTCCAGAGCCTTTTCCATATCATCTTCTATGCGGCGTTCCCAAACCTGCTCTTCTTTCATGGAATCATCGAACCAGACAATTTCATCCTGCATTTTTAAGGTCTTAGGAATTGCAATTCCAGCACAGGTAAGAATCAGTGAGACATCTTCTGATTTTGTTCGCACTGGGCAAATACCTGCTGAGAAAGTAAGATGCTGACCACCCTGACGTTCACGTAAAATATTCATTATGTTTTTTACACGAATATTCAAAGTATCCTCATTCTGATAATTCAAAAGAAGTGCAAAGTCAGATTTTTCGACATGTGCTACCAGCTCTTTTTTACCAAGCATCTGCACCATATTACAATTCAATTCTTCAAGAAGATTTTCGCCCTGTTTGATTCCGTAAGCCGTACAATAATTGCGGTACTTTTCAAGACGAAGCTGAACTACAGCATACCCATGTTTTGATCGTGCAATTTCTTTATTCGCCTTCTGAATGAAGTAGTCCTTGTTATATCCGCCAGTCACTGTATCTGTAGTAACAAGTTTATTTACACGCTTACGTTCATGAACAAGGTTAACCACTTTTGAAATTTCATAAACACCGGAGAAAATAAAAACAACAACCAGAAAAATCATCACAGTCAAAAGCAGATTCATCTGGAAAGTGTTGATTCTATATACATTTCTAAAACAGAGATTTATTCCTGGTATATCAGTTCTGTAAATCGAAATTGTATGAAGCTGCAGACTTTCTTTATTAGACCATTCAATATATTTTCTGTCATTCAAAAGGCGTTTGACATCAAGTGAACGATACATGTTTCTTGGATTAAACAGAATTCCTCTCAACTCCATTCCAAGCTGATGACCAAAAACTTCCGAATCTAAAACATCATCGGAACTATCAATAAAATGAATCATTCCGATTGCTTCAAACTGACGCTTAGCTTCTTCATCAAAATCAAATTCCAAAGACGGAAAATATGTAAGGAAATTATTTTTATCATCAATAATAATTTCGTTTATATTACTGAAGGAAGCTTCAAAAGCAGAAAGTCTGCTTTTTATCTGATCGCGACTTTCTTTATTCCAGTTTTCATTTACAGATTCAATTACAGTATTACAATCTTTGGCCATATTGAGTACAAGCGTATTAATAATACCAAAGATTGAAAGAACGCAGATGAATATTGTAAGTACAAAAATCACAAGCTCAGTTATAATCATTTCAAGCACTGCAGGCCAGATAGGAAGCTTCTGCAAGCGCTTTATTCTACGTTCTTTTTTCTTACTCATACTAAGGCACCATCTTGTAAAATTGTTTTAGTAGTACCATCTCCGTAAGTCAGCACAATTGTTGGTTCCCGAACCACTCCATCAAGATGAATCAGAGCTGGAGCATCGTTATCGTAATTTTCACCAATTGCAAAATGACAGGTGTGGAAGGCTTTTTCATCTTCGAGCATATTTCCTATAATTGTAGCAGCTGGATTCAAACCAATTCCAAGTTCACCGATATTGCGAGCATTCTTTTTATAAATTGCAGCCTGTCCCTGAGGAAGTTTACCTTCTTTCTCAAGAACAAACGGTCTGAGTTCTGCTTCTGTAATTGTTTTAAGAAGTCTGCGGGCTTCGGCACCACCAGTAATATCTGTTACATAACCTTTTTCAACTTTACAGGTAATTGGAGTTTCAATGATTGAGTCTCCATCAGAGAAGGTCATTGAACCGTCATAAACAATTACACCTTCGCAGCCATCGCTCTGCTGTTCGAGAACTTTTCCGTCTGCAGATTTGAGTTCACTGCCACCAACTACAGGACTGATAAATACTTCGCCGGCAGGAATATTTCCGCCGCTTCCTGGCTTTGAAAAATCGCCGTCGTCATTCATGAGGGCGCGGCCATTAATCGGAATCAAAAGATTTGTTCCAGCAGGAGCAGTTACACGAACGCTTACAGCACCCTTAAAATATTCACCGAGTTTTGCACAACGAGCCTGAAGTTCTTTGTAATCAATTGCAGCAGTGCGGTTCATCATGTCTACAGTGATTCCTGGAGTCCATACACCACGCAGAGTCTTTTTTCCTTCCATCAGATAATCAGCGATATGAGTAAATTCCTGTCCATCATCTGTTTTATATGGATTTGCAGTTGCAGCTGCATCTTTACCAAGTTTAATATTCGAGATTGAAAAATAAACATCAGGCTCAGTTTTGAAGGCTGCAATTACTTCTGGATTTGCGTTATCAAAACTTGTTTTATCCTGCTGGAACATAAGAGTTGTCTGTGCACCTGAATCACAACTGGCAGAATACAAGTCCTGTGCAATTTCTGAGGTTGCAGGATTTGCAACAATTAAAACACGCTCACCTTTTTTAATTTTTACTACATCCTGTACGACTACCTGAGCAGGAGTTCTATTTTTATCTTTCTTTGATAATTTAAATTCCATATTTTACTTCCTTATAATAACAAGATTTCGTTCCGAATCTTCGAGACCTGGAACTTTAAGAGGCTGAACATCATAAGTTGGAACTAACGATGAAATTGCAGTCATCTCTTCTTTTATATTTTCCTGCTTTGCTTTGTAAGCACAAAGGTATCCTTTATCTTTAACAATTCTCAGCAGAGTTTTTGTCATTTTTTTATCGAGCGGACGGAAGGCTCGGAAAGTTATAAGATTATAAGCTTTTTCCGGAACCCGTTCTGCCTCGCTGTTCACTACAGTTACATTTTTTAAGCCAAGTATTGCGACACAGTTTTCGAGGAATGAACAGCGTTTTTCCATTCGCTCAACGAGTTCAAAACTGACATCAGCAAGCTCTTTATTATCCTGAGCGCACACAAAAAATGCAGTCGCAAGAGGAATACCTGGAAGTCCGCCACCACTGCCAATATCAGCTATCACAATCTTTTGACTAACTTCCGAACGTTCGTTAGCTAAATTTTCACACAGCTTTGTAATTTTAGAAAAAGCTGCAAGTGAATCAAAAATGTGTCTTACAACAAGCTCATCTCTATCGCTTGTATTTGTCAGATTATATGCAGAATTAAAAAGAATAATCTCTTTTATATAAGCTTCCATTTTTTCTGCAAGTTCAGCGCAATGTGCTTCCGGGATTCCACACTCTGCGAGACCTTTAATCATATCTACCATAATTTCATTTACCCTTAATTGCTGTCTATATCCAGAAGAAGATCTGCATTTACAGAATCTCCCGAATAGTGAATTACAACAAGATTTCCAGTTTTTTCAGCTGTCAGATTTTTCACTCCTGAAAGTTTATAAACATAGGAGTTCTCATTTTTATGATCCTGCACAAGAGTAGGTTGCACTCGGTAAGTCAAAGTTGATCCGTTTGAACCTATCGTCTTAAAAAGCATATAAAAAGTTTCTGTGCGAACCTGTTGATTTACAAAATATCTTCTGTCGCCGGTAAGTAAAAAACTTCCATCAGGTTCTGTATCACTAAAGAAGACTTTTGTAAGAGAATCAGTAATATTATATCCATTGATTTTAAAACGCAGGATTGAAGGTTCTCGTTTCTTAAAATTCTCTGAATCAGTTTTAGTTGCATTCAGCTCATTTTTTTCTTTAGCACTTGCATTCTGCTGCTGCTTTTTCAAATCATTCAAACCATTCAAAACCTGTTGCAAAAGAACATTTGTAGAAGAGGTTGTATTATAGTTTGACATTGTTGAAGTTGTATCAAGAGAAGAAAGATTGCTGAAAAGTCCAGAATCATAAAGCGAAGAAATATCGTATGCTGTCAGAATATTTCCTTTTGTCAGATTTGAAGTAAGGACACTTTCAGGAGTAATTGATTCTGTAAGCACAGTTTCATTTTTTTCTTTTCCATTCTCTGTTGTATTTTGATTTTGAGTATTGTTCTTTACCCTTGTTGGAAAACTCGGAGTGTAAAAGCCGCCGCCAATAGTTGGCATAGACGGCATTTCCGGCATCTCGGGCATATCAAGAGATTGTGCAAAAATAGAAATTGTAAGGCTGCTCCACATCAAAAAAACTGATGCGAGCACTGCCTTTTTTGATTTACATATTTGCAAGACTTTCCTCCACGTATTCAAGACGCTGAGTTAGCTGAGCAATTGTTTTTTCGAGGCGAGACTTTTCGCGTTCAAGTTTTGTTTTAGGATCCGACCCAGATGCCTGTGCAGACTTCTGTTTCATCATTTCGCGTACAGTTGAAGGGCTCTTACCGCCAGCAAGGAATTCCTGTTCTACCTGAGCACGGTCGTCCTTCTTTTTTACGCTGGCAACAACTTTCATATTTTCAAAACCAATTGCCGGATTTACTTCTACTGCACCAACCTTACGGATATCTTTTGCGGCGTTGCGCGGAATGCAGAGAACGCGGTCGATATAATCTTCGTAACGGATATCAGCTTCTTTACAAAGGTCAAAAGCACGAGCAAGTTTTTTACCAAACTCCTGCATGAGCTGACCGTTTTTAGCAAGATAGTTTTCTTTAATATCCTGAGTAAGAGTCTTAAGTTCTTCGTTGTTTTCCCAGCCTATTGAGTAATAGCCTTTTTCTTCAGCAATTTTCAAAAGCTCACCGAACTTTGCCCAGAACTCCTGAGTGTGAACCTTACAGGCTTTACCGTAACTTGGATCATTTTCCTGTTTTTCGATTGTACAAAGATGATGTGTGTACTCGTGAACTGCTGTATAAACCAGCATATTATCAGATTTAAAATTCAAATTATGAAGATAGATTTCATGTGTATCCGGCTGATAAAATCCGTTTACACGTTTGCTTTCTTTACCTGTCTGGATTACGGTAAAATCAATCTCACTAGGAGCAATATCCAGAAGGATTTCTTTAATTCTTTCGTTATTCAATTCAAAAACCTCTTCTCCATTTTAACCGTATTTATACTATTGGGGAAGAGGTTTTACTGTCATGCTGAACTTGTTTCAGCATCAATTTTTAGAACTGATAGTTTGCGCCAATGCTTACGAAGCTGTTCTTGCGCCATGCATAGAACTCACTGTCTTCATCTGCGCAATGAATGTACATTCCGCTTGCTGTAAGTGTAAGGTTCTGATCAGGTTTGAATGCAAGTTTAGGCATAACAACCAGGTCGCCGCGTTCAATTCCATACATTACAGTTACTTCTGGAGAAACCTTGTCATTCAAGAATGATGTAGTTACGTTAGCAACAATTTTATTGTTTGTATAACCAGTTTTATTGTAGTCTACATCCATTGTATTCTTGTCGCATTCATCACCATTCAAAATAAAGCTTCCTGTTTCCTGAACATTCAAGTTTGCATTCCAGAATGGAAGGTCAATATCAAATCCACCAAGCCAAGCGATAGAATTGTTGTGTACCCAAGGATCGGTTCCATCAGTATCATCAGTCAAGTTATAAGCGAACTCACCGCGAACATTGAAGTGCCATATTATTGAAGACATCTCAAGTCCAAAGGTCTGTTTTCTGTCGTATGCAAGGAACTTGTCTGATTCAGAAACTTCGCCATTTGCAAGATAAGTTTCAAGGAAGTTGTTCAATTTGCTTGCATTGAAAGATGGCTGCTTGTACCAGCCGTAGTAATAACTCAAGCCCATATCAACCTGACCAAGTGTCCAGGTAGCGCGGGTACCAAACTGACTGTATTTAAGAGTCCAGAGGTCTGGGTAGATATTATCAGCAACTGATGTAACGTTGTTTAATGCCAAAGTATATGCTGTATCAGCAGCAGTAAGTTTAGCCTGATATTCAGCGGCCTGCGCAGCTGCAGTTGTAGCAGCAGTTGTATACTCTGCAGCAGCTTTTTCCTGTGCAGTTTTTTCTGCAGTACAGTGAACGATTGCCATAGTTGCCTGCTGAAGCTGGCTTTCCAATTCTGTTGTATCCTGGCCAGCAGCAGTAGCAGCTGCAATTCCAGCCTTCAACTGAGCGATTGCACTTGTATATTCAGTAATCTTATTACCATATTCTGTGGCCGCAGCACTTGCAGCAGCAGCCTGTAACTGTGAACTCTTTGCAATAGTTGTTGCAGCAGCAAGACCAGTTCTTGCAGTTTCACAATCTGTAACAAGTTTCTTTACATACAATGCGGCAGAAGAAGTTGCAGCACCTGTCAAAGCAGATACCTGCGCAGGAGTCCAGCGACCATCTGTTGCAAAACGGTCTACTGGTAAAAGCGGTGTATAAACGCCTTCAATATTCATGTTAGCAAATGGAAGACTATATACAGCGCGAATCATTGGAGTGCTTATACGACGGTCCAGATAATCTGGAATGATAAAATCTGAATAATCGTCTGCATTGAAATTGTCGAGAACGTGGAGTTTGTCTCCCTTGCCCCATACAACTTTCATTTTACCAGCCTCGAGAGTGAGGTTACCAAAATAGCCGCGGAGAACAGCTTCATCAATTACATCAGCCGGATGATTTTTGATTGTATCCTCATCAATTTTAAGGCTGAGCTCAACATCAGATTTTGTTCCGCTATATTTTAAGTCGAGTGCAGCTGATGGAGTTGCGTCCATTTCAACTTTGTCTGCATCAGCTTCATCAATATCTACATAAGCGCGGATTTCTGAATCTACGCTTCCGTTTACTTCCAGTGCAGATGTTGCACCAGAAGAAGTGTCATCTCCAAATGAACCGAAATCTCCAAAGCTGT
>JAEEGJ010017281.1_pt1 | contig 16345 bp, 15 predicted proteins | sample 8958761 | NCBI WGS metagenome assembly JAEEGJ01 (sample SAMN16246546, study PRJNA631951) | gut metagenome | biome: gut microbiome; feature: rumen; material: RS-attached | host: Bos | place: Iran: Karaj | collected 2018-10
GTCATCTTCTTGCCGAGGGCGGCGCCGACGCCGACGCTCATGCCCTGGCCCAGCGAGCCGCTGGCCATGCGGGTGCCCGGCAGGCCGTGCTCGGTGCTGGGGTGGCCCTGCAGGCGGGTGCCGAACATGCGGAAGGTCTTGAGCTCGTCCACGGGGAAATAGCCGCGGCGCGCCATAGTGCTGTAGATGACCGGCGTGATGTGGCCCTGCGAGACAAAGAGCATGTCCTCGCCCTCACCGCTCATGGTGAAGTTCTTGGGCTCAAAGTCCATGATGTTGAACTGCATGGCCGTGAACCAGTCGGCGGTGCCGAGGGAGCCGCCCGGGTGGCCGCTCTTGGCGTTGGTGGTCATTCTCAAAATGTCGCGGCGCACCTGCGTCGCAATCTGCTGGAGTTCTTGTGTGGTTTTCATTATTCTTGTGTTTTATTTTGTTTCAGTTTGAAGACATACTGGCGTGAGTTCTGGTCGACGGCGTAGAGTTCGTCGCCGTGGCGGGTGACGGTGACGGCCCAGGTGTTCTCGCCCTCGTCGTGTACGGTGCCGGTGCCGCGGTCGCCACGCATGGTGACATGTCCCCACACGCGCCCGCGGGCGCCTTCGGCCTCTACGTAGATGGTCTCGGCCGGTCCCTTGTGGGCAGGCTTGCCGGCCTGTGTCCCGGCAGGCTTGCTGCTCTTGGCTTTCTGGTCGAAATAGCTGGACTGCTGGGTCTTGACGGGCTCGGCGGGTGCCGCAACCTCATCCGCCAGTGGGTCGTAGGCGGCAGTGTCCTCGGCCACGGGCTGCGGTTCGGGCTCGCGTCCGGCGGTCTCTGTGCGCTGTTTGCAGGCGGTCATCATTGTGACGGCCAGCATCGTAATCAGTATGTATCTTGCTTTCATGTTGTGATATATTTTCATCGGTTAATGCCAAAAGCCTTGGTTGAATGTCTGCTCGGCCTCGTCGGGCAGGGTGGGGAAGAGGTCGGTGGCGAAGCCGCGGCTTTGCGAGACAAGCACCTCGACGCTGTCCACGCTCACCGCGTAGCGCCTCGGCGCGCCGTCCTGCGGGCTGTTGTCCACCACATAGCCTACTGTCTGCCAGCCGTCGGCAGTCTTTACCGCCAACGCTTTGTAGAACGCGTCGGGCACCTGCACGGCGGCGCTGCCTATGGTGCCGTGGGCGTGGCTGGTGTAGAGCGGGCCGCAGACTGCCAGCACGCTGCCGTGGCGTCGCGCCATGCGTCGCGTCAGCTCCTCGATTTTGCGCCATGCGCCGCTGTTCATCGCGTGGTCCTGCGGGCAGATGTTGGTGAAGAAATAGCTCTCTTCCAGAGCCTGGGTGCTCCACCTCATGTCGGCCCTCGGCGCCATGTGCCCCTTGTCCCATCCGCTGCGGCTGTAGTCCTCGCGTGAGGCCTTGGGGTTTTTGACCATTGGGTCGCGGCTGAAACTGTACTGGCCACCTAACTGGCCGTCAGCCTCGTCGGCGGTGAGCTCCCACGCCACCCAGTCGGGGCAGAGCGTCGTGTGGTTGTAGGATGCCGTGTAGCCCAGGTGGCGCACGATGTCCTCCGTCACGCCGTAGGCGGGCATCTCGGGCCCGTCGGTGGTGTCGGCGACGGCAAGAGAGGTACGCGACCGCCCATAGCCACAGGCTACAGTCAGCGCTACCGCCGTCAGCATCAGTGCAATACTGGTCTTCTTCGGTCGCATTTCGGTCTTGTTATCCGTCTGCAAAGATACATAATAAATCTCTTTCTATAAAAAAAAGATTTCCACAATTTATCCGCCCCGAGCCCTCACCATCTCCGCCCCGAATGTTCGACGACTGTTTACCGGTTGTTCTATGGTTTAAAAGCGTTAAACAACCGGTAAACAACCGGAGAACAGTCGGAGAGGGTACGGACCGGAGGCGTAGCGCCACCGGCGCTAAAGTGGTGCAAATATGTTAAAAGTGTCGTGTGATTGCGAAAAGATTGCTATCTTTGTAGATGCCGACAACGGGCGACTGTTGTGGCAAATTGGTGTAAATCACGAACATAGAACAGAAAAGTATAACAAAATGGCATTGAAAAGAGTGATGGTACTGACCGGCGGCGGCGACTGCCCGGGCTTGAACGCTGTGATTCGCGGCGTTGTGAAGCGCGCGGCGCAGGCTGGCGACTGGGAAGTGATAGGCTGCGTGGAGTCGTTCAACGGCGTGCTGCGTGAGCCGACGGAGATAATGATGCTCGACGAGAAGACCGTGGATGGGCTTCAGATTCAGGGCGGTACGATACTGGGCACCACCAACAAGGGCGGCCCCTTCGCCTGGCCGGTGAAGCAGAACGACGGCACGTGGACCACCGTGGACCGCAGCGACGAGATGCTGCGCAAGCTGCAGTATATGGGCGTGGACGCCGTCATCAACATCGGCGGCGACGGCAGCCAGCGCATATCGCTGGGTTTGAGCAAGAAGGGTCTCAATATTGTTGGCGTGCCGAAGACTATCGACAACGACCTGTCGATGACGGACTACACCTTCGGCTTCCAGACGGCAGTGCAGATATGCACCGACGCCATCGACAAGCTGGTGACCACGGCGGCGAGCCACAACCGTGTGTTCATCATGGAGGTGATGGGACGCGACGCCGGCTGGATAGCGCTGCACTCGGCCATCGCCGGCGGCGCCGACGTGTGCCTGATACCCGAGATACCGTATGATATCCAAAAGATTAAAGCCAAGATAGAGCAGCGCTACAACAAGCGGCGCGGCTACTGCATCATCGTGGTGGCCGAAGGCGCCATGCCCAAGGGTGGCACGGTGACCGGCACCGAGACCGGCGAGGTGGGCTACCAGCACGTGAAGCTGGGCGGCGTGGGCGAGCAGCTGGCGGCGGACCTGAAGAAGGCCGGCGTGGAGCACGACATACGCTACACCATCCTCGGGCATCTGCAGCGCGGCGGCACGCCGATAGCCTTCGACCGTGTGCTGGCCACCGAGTTCGGCGTCCGCGCCATGGAGTTTGTCATGGAAGGCCGCTTCGGCCAGATGGTGGCCTACCACCACCCCGACATTGTCGGCATACCGCTGGAGGAGGCTGTAAGGGAGCAGAACCTGGTGGCACCCGACAGCCGTCTGGTGCATACCGCCAAGGGAGTGGGCATAGAATTCGGCGACTAGCGAATTGAAAATTGAAAGTTGAAAATTGAAATTATTATGAAAACGATGAAGTTAATGCTGGCCATGACTGTTGTGGCCATGTGCGCCGCCGGTTGCGGCAGCAAGAAAGAGGAGACGAAGACTCTGGTGCTCTATTATTCGCTGACGGGCAACACCAAGATGGTGGCCGAGGAGTTTGCCAACCGCCTCGGTGCCGACATCGAGGAGATTACCTGCGTCGACCCCTACGACACCAACTTCCAGGCCTGCATACAGCGTTGCCTGCAGGAGCGCGAGGCCGGTGTGCTGCCCGAGATACAGCCTGTTGCTGCCAATGTGGCAGACTATGATGTTGTGTTCATCGGCTACCCCGTATGGTTCGGCACCTATGCGCCGCCGGTGATCAAGTGGCTCGAAGGAGTTGATTTAAGTGGCAAGAAGGTGGTGCCCTTCTGCACCTTTGGCAGCGGTGGTCTGGAGTCGAGCACTAAGGATATGATAGCCGCCCAGCCCAACGCCAAGGTGGAGGAGGGCTACGGTGTGCGCGCTGCCCGCTTGGATGCTATGCCCAAGGAGGTTGAAGAGTATCTTGTCGCCCACGGCTTCATTGAGGGGCAATATGTTGCGCCCGCCGCATTCCCAGAACAGCATGAGGTGAGCGAGGAAGAGGCCGCCATCTTCGATGCCGCGGTCGACGGCTACCCCATGCTCCACGCCAAGGCCAAGAGCGTGGCCATGCGTGTTGTGCCCAACGGCAATGAGTATCTCTTCACCGCCCAGGATATGCCCCGCGAGGACAAGCCCGACATGCCGCCCGCCGGCGAGCTGACGGTCTATGTGCTTGTCGCCGACGGTCAGGCCCCCGTATTCACCCGAGTGGTAAGATAAAAGCAAGGGAGACATGGAATTACGTCCCTATCGCCATGATGTGAAGTACTACGAGTGCGACCGCATGGGCATCACGCACCACTCAAACTACATACGCTTCATGGAAGAGGCGCGCGTCGACTGGATGGACCAGCTGGGCTATGGCTTCGACCGCATGGAAGCCGAAGGGGTGGTGTCGCCCGTGGTGTCTGTCGACTGCCGCTACCGTCACCCCTCCACGTTCAAGGATATCATCGAGATAACGGTCGCCGTGGCCGAGACCACGCCGCTGAAGATTATCTTCGCCTACACGATGACTGTTGGCGGCCGCACCATCTGCACCGCCACCAGCACCCACTGCTTCCTCGAGAACGGCAGGCCGGTGTCGCTCGAGACGCGCTTCCCCGAGCTCTACAGTCAAGTGCTGAAGCTGAACGCTTAACGGCATTTGTGAGCATCGGTTGGAAAAAAGTTTTTGCATATATCCAAATTAGTTGTATATTTGCAGCCTGCAAGCATTGTACAATATATCGCGCAAGTGATGTGTTGTCAATGCTTTGTATAGATGTGCAAAATAATAAAAACTATAATAATGGAACCCAAACGTATAAAATCAGCCCTCATCTCGGTCTTCTACAAAGACGGCCTTGAGGACATCGTTAAGGCGCTCGCCGCACAGGGTGTTACCATATACAGCACCGGCGGCACACAGAAGTTTATTGAAGAACTGGGTATCAAACCTGTGGCCGTGGAGAGCCTCACGGGATACCCCAGCATCCTCGGCGGCCGTGTGAAGACGTTGCACCCCAAAGTGTTCGGCGGCATACTGGCGCGCCGTGACAACGAGGGCGACAACAAGCAGCTGGCCGAGTATGAGATACCGGAAATCGACCTTGTGATTGTGGACCTCTATCCCTTCGAGCAGACCGTGGCCAGCGGCGCTTCGGAGCAGGACATCATAGAGAAGATAGACATCGGCGGCATCAGCCTCATACGCGGCGCCGCCAAGAACTTCAACGATGTGGTCATAGTGCCAGCCGTGGACTACTACAAGGAGTTCCTCGACATCTACACCGCACAGGACGGCTGCACCACACTGAAGCAGCGCCACCGTTTCGCCGCCTATGCCTTTAACGTCAGCAGCCACTACGACACCGCCATCTTCAACCACTTCAACGGCGCAGAGCAGATACCTGCCTTCAAGCAGAGCTGCCGTTACGGCGAGGTGCTGCGCTACGGCGAGAACCCCCACCAGAAGGGTGTCTTCTATGGTAACCTTGAGGACTGCTTCGACAAGCTCAACGGCAAAGAGATAAGCTATAACAACCTGGGCGACATTGACGCCGCGTGCGCCCTTATTGACGATTTCGCGGGCCAGACCGCCTTCGCCATACTGAAGCACAACAACGCCTGCGGCATGGCTGTGCGTCCGACGCTGCTCGAGGCTTGGAAGGACGCCCTCGCCGGCGACCCCGTCAGCGCCTTCGGCGGCGTGCTCATCTGCAACCAGAAAGTGACCAAAGAGGTGGCCGACGAGATGCACAAGATATTCTTCGAGGTGTGCATAGCCCCTGACTACGACGCCGACGCCCTCGAGGTGCTGCGTGGCAAGAAGAACCGCATCATACTGCGCCGCAAAGGCTTCAAGATGGCCGACCCGATGTTCCGCTCGGTGCTCAACGGCGTGTTGGTGCAGGACCGCGACAATGTGGTGCCCACCGCTGCCGACATGCAGAAGAGCGTCACCAGCACCGCCATCACCGCCGAGCAGGCTGAGGACCTCGCCTTTGCCACCATACTTGTGAAGCATACCAAGAGCAACGCCATAGTGCTTGCCAAAGGCCGCCAGCTATACGCAAGCGGCACGGGCCAGACCAGCCGCGTCGACGCCCTGCGCCAGGCCATCGCCAAAGCCAAGAGCTTCGGCTTCGACCTCAATGGTGCCGTCATGGCAAGCGATGCTTTCTTCCCCTTCCCCGACTGCGTGGAGATAGCCCACGAGGCCGGCATCGTCGCTGTGGCGCACCCCGGCGGCAGCATACACGACCAGGACAGCATAGACTATTGCGAGAATAACAAGATGGGTATGGCCATCACAGGAAAACGTCATTTCAAACACTAATCAGACATGGGACTTTTATCATTCTTCAACCGCGAGGTTGCAATGGACCTCGGCACCGCCAACTCCATTGTCATATATAACGACCAGGTGGTCATTGACGAGCCGAGTATTGTGGCTTATGACCGCAACAACAACCGTATAGTAGCTGTCGGCAAGGAAGCCCAGCGCATGGATGGCCGCACCGACAACAAGAACATCGAGACGGTGCGTCCGTTGAAGGGCGGCGTTATTGCCGATTTTGAGATGGCACAGCACCTCATCCGTGAGCTCATCGGCATGACCAATGTCAACCGTTCGTTCCTGCCGCCGTCGCTTCGCATGGTCATTTGTATCCCCAGCGGCATCACCAACGTCGAGGAGCGTGCCGTGCGTGAGAGCGCAGAGCAGGCCGGAGCCAAGGAGATACGTATGATTCATGAGCCTATGGCCGCTGCTATCGGTATCGGTATTGATGTGTTGCAGCCTGAGGGCCACATGGTGGTAGACATCGGAGGTGGTACGGCGGAGATTGCCGTCATCTCACTTGGCGGTATCGTGTGCAACAACTCCATACGCGTGGCTGGTGATGTGTTCAACGACAACGTTGTCGACTACATGAAGCGCCAGCACAATATGGTCATCGGTGTTCGTATGGCCGAGAAGGTCAAGATAGCAGTTGGTGCTGCCGTGAGTGAACTTGCCGACCCGCCCGAGGACTTCCGTACGCTGGGCCGCGACCTCCTAACCGGTCTGCCCAAGGAGATTAGCGTTAACTACAAGGAGATTGCCCATGCCCTTGACCGTAGCATTGCACAGATAGAGCAGGCTATCCTTGACACCTTGGCTTCCACGCCTCCTGAGCTTGCCGCCGATATCTACAAGACGGGTATCTACCTCGCCGGCGGCGGCGCTTTGCTGCGCGGCCTCGACCAGCGCATCAGCAGTAAGACCAAGCTGCAGGTGCACATCGCTGAAGACCCGTTGCGCGCTGTGGCTCGCGGTACGGGCATAGCGCTGAAGAACTTTAACAAGTTCTCGTTCCTGATACGATAGCGTATCGTATTATGCGGCGAATCACACTCATAATCTTCCTGTTCATATGGCAAGGCTGCTTATATGCGCAGGAAGATTTCTTTTCACGTCTGCCCATAGTCATCATCAATACCGACATCGATGCCGTCACAGGACAGCCTGTCCCCATTGTCGACGAGCCCAAGGTGGGTGCATCGATGAAGATTATCTATGTAAACGATGGGACCGACAATTGTTTGGCGGATAGTACCAATCCGGACCGCCTCCAGTATGACGGTCGCATAGCCATTGAGATAAGAGGTACGACTTCGCAGTTGACGGAAAAGAAATCCTACGGCTTTGAGACGCGCCTTGCCGACGGTGTTTCCAACAACAATGTGTCGCTGCTCGGAATGCCCAAGGAGCATGATTGGATTCTCAACGGTTTCTATTACGAGGACTCCTACCTGCGCGATCCCTTGACCTATACTTTGGGGCGCCGCACAGGCCATTATGCGCCGCGCACGCACTATTGTGAACTCTTCCTCAATGGCACCTATCAGGGCCTCTATCTATTCTCTGAGAAGATAAAGCGTGACAAAAACCGCGTAAATATAAAAAAGATGGATGATGATGACAATGCGGAGCCGGCGGTGACAGGTGGCTATATCTTCAAGGCTGACCGTGTCATGTCGAATGACTCGTTGGCATGGGTCACCATTTCGTACGACGACTCCTATTCCGTCAGCTATGTCTATCATACTCCCAAGCCCGCCGATATCACTCCAGAGCAATGCACCTACCTGCACGACTACTTCTTCGCTTTCATGGATGCCGTGGATGTGGATGACACGTCGGAGGTTTCCGGCTACCCATCTTATATCGACGTGCCTTCTTTCATAGATTATATGATTGTCTCTGAGCTTGGCTCCAATGTAGATGCCTACCAACATAGCACATTCTTCCATAAGGACCGCCAGCAGAAACTGTGCGCCGGGCCTCTGTGGGACTTCAACTTCGCTTATGGCAACGACCACACTGGCCGGTCGGGCTACGATGTATGGCAGTTCGACAATGGCACCAACACCGGCTCGCCTTTCTGGAAACAGCTGTTCGAGAGCCCCTATTTTCACCGTCGCCTTGTGGCACGGTGGTATGAGCTTACTATAGATGGTCCGCTTGCATACGACACCGTGATGGCCCTTATCGATTCGCTTGAGGCTGCGCATTACGATGCTGTGCCGCGCGACAAAGCCCGTTGGCAGAGCCTTATCGTCGATTACGACTACCACATGTGGATTCTACGCCAATGGATTAGCGATCGCTACGAATGGATAAATAAGCAGTTCTTCGTAGATGTTGAAGAGCACAACGTTGAACCGCAGCTGTCTCCCAACCCGACAAGCGGCGTCCTCAATCTGGTTGGTATTGCCAAGGATGCCAATGTTGAGCTTGTTGAGATCTATGATTTACAAGGTGCGTTGGTAAAGAGTTGCCCTGTCAATGAAAACACTTCCTCCATTGACATCTCTTCGCTACCTGCCAACATTTACATGACACGGTTTGTCATTGGCGGCAAAAGCGTCTTTCAGAAGATTGTAAAGATTCCCTGAACGGTTAGTATATCGTGGCTATCTTGTAGAGTATTTTATTCAGTTTCGCCGCAACTTCCTGCTGTGAGCAGTCGTGGCCGTTGCAGACAATGGTGAAAGCCAGCGTCTGTCCGTTGGCGGCTATTACGTAGCCGGCGTATGCCTTTACTCCGTCCATGGTGCCGGTCTTCACATGCACCGTGATACCGTCGGGCAGTTTCGGCAGCAGGTTCTTGGCGGTACCGTTTTCCCCGGCCTTGGCGATGGACTGCAGAAATTCGTTGTAGAACGCCTCCTTGCTTATCGTGGCAAGGTAGCGGCACATGAATGATGCGGTGATGCTGTTGAGGCGCGACAGTCCGCTGCCGTCTATGACATGCACGCCGCCGATGGCAAGGCCTTTCTCTTTCAGGTACTCGGTCACTACACGGCTGCCGTTCTCAAATGACCCTATGCCGTATCTGGCATAGCCGAGGTACTTGAATATGCTTTCGGCGTAGATGTTGTTGCTTGTGAGGTTAGTGTATTGCGCTATGGTGTAGTACGGCGTGCTGCGGTAGTCTACAACCTGCCACAGGCTGTCGGGGGTTGAGTACACCTGCATTGAGTTGGACGACACACCTATGCCGTGGGTGCGCAGGTACGACGAAAACAAGTCGGCGCATGTGCGTGCTGGATTCGGCATGGCGCCGCGCACGGCGAAGTCCGTCTTGCCCAGCGGCACGGTGCCGCGGTAGAGGCGTTCCTTGCCGGTGGGGCTGCCGTAGATGGTTACTTGGTCGCCGGTGTTCTCGCCTGCTGTAGTCACCTCGCAGGTGCCGTGTATGTCTATGTTCTTGGGCACAGTGCGCACCGCCGTGGCAGGGTACCCCAGTTTCTTGCCGGCATTGAAGTAGACGAAATACATGTTCTCGTGGAAGTTCAGGCCGCTGACGCCTGCAGCGTAGTAGTTGCCAATGTCGCCCCACTGCCAGCTGTCGTGCAGCGGCTGCTCATCGAAGATGCTGACGTTATAGCATATACGGCCGTCCACGCGCCGAATGCCTTTCCTTTTCAATGCCATTGTCCAACTCCCAAAGAGAGAGTCGCTGGTAGTCTGGCGGTAGCGGTACGAGCCCAGAAGCGGGTCGCCGCCGCCGGTTAGGTAAATGTTGCCGTGCAGTACTCCGTCGCGGTCCACGTTGCCACGTATGGCAATCTTGGTAGTGAAGCGGAAATCGCTCCCCAGTCGCGCAAAGCCCACTCCGGTGGTGAGGAGTTTCTGCACCGACGCCGGTGTGACCGACATGTCGGCGTTGCGTGTATATATCTCCTTGCCGTTGGTGACGTTGTATACGCACACTGCCAGCACGCTGTGGTTCATGCCCGCTTCTCGGCTTATCTGGTTGACAGTCTTCTCCAGGTCCGCGGTTATCTGTCCATGTGCGGCGGGTGTGCAGAGGGTTATGGTAGTGAGCAGCAATGCTGCCGAAATGGTTCTTTTCATTCTTCTTTGAGGCTTTGGTTAATTGTTTCTATCTGGTCGAGCAGCGCGTCGCGTCCGTAGCCTGTAGCCGAGGAGGTGAGCAGCATCGGCGGCAGCTCTTCCCATAACTCGCCGAGGGCCTGCTTCATGGCCTTGATGTTGCCCATCACCTCACGCTGCTTCTCTTTGTCTGTCTTGGTGAATACTATCGTCAGCGGCACGCCGTTCTGTCCGAGGAACGCTATGAACTCCAGGTCTATGCGCTGCGGCGTCAGGCGGCTGTCGACGAGCACGTAGGTGTTCGTCAGCTGCTCGCGGTGCAGGAAGTAGTCTCGTATCATGGTCCCCCAGGCTTCGCGGCTGCTCTTGCTGGTGCGCGCATAACCGTAGCCCGGCAGGTCCACCAGATACCATTCATTGTTGATGAGGAAATGATTGATGAGCTGTGTCTTGCCGGGGCGCCCGCTGGTCTTGGCCAGCCCTTTGACGCCCGTGAGCATGTTTATCAGCGACGACTTGCCGACGTTGCTCCTGCCTATGAAGGCATACTCCGGCCTACCGTCCTGCGGGCACTTGCGGTAGTTCGGGCTGCTGATGCTGAATGTGGCGCTGCTAATTTTCATCCTTGTCGTCCTTCTTCAGCTTGCGACGGGCTTTCCTGATGTTTTTGAGTTCGATGCGCAGCTCCTTCTGCTTCTCGCGCAGCTCTTCGCGCATGCGCTGGCGGTCTTTCAGGTCGCGCAGCTCCTGCAGGCTCTCGCTCTCCTCGTCGCTGGTCTTACGCCACCACGGCATGCGCTTGGCTGTGGTCTTGAACAAGTGTATGCGGTCCAGTATGCGGTTCTTGCTTTCGTACGACTCTATGTAGCGCTGGCGCTTGTCCGGGATGATGTCGTTGATGGTCACCAGTATGCCCGTCTCGTCGGTCTCGCCGAACTCGTGGTTCATCGCCGTCCCGAAGCATCGCATAGTGGGCGAGAGGTTGATGTAGGCGTTGATCATGGCGGGCACCGTGCTGCCCAGGGCGCGCACGTTGTGCAGCAGTATCTGGTAGTCCTCCTTGTAGTTGCGGCCGCAGAACATGGCGTGCAGCTCGTTGAAGTCGCTCTCTATCTCCAGCGCCTTGTAGGGCCACACCATGCCATCGCGGTCCGGGAAGTGCTTCTGCAGGAAGTACAGTATCATCTCCTTGGCGCGGCGGTTCATCTGTGGGTACATCGTTATCTTGCCGAAGAAGTAGAGCGTCTCAGGTATCTCCAGCGCCAGGCCGCCGATGCCGTCCCACAGGTTGTCGAGCGAGTAGAGCCCCTTGCGCACGTCGTTGCCGGGCTGGAAAGCGGGCTGCACGAAGGCGCGGCCGAGCTCCAGCGTGTAGGGCAGTATGTCGTTGATAAAGTGGTCGCTGTACTGGAACAGCTCCGATGTGGGCGTGGCGATGGTGCCGTCGTCGCGGGTGAACATGTTGCTGCCGTGTATGAAGCGGTAGCCGCCCACAATCTCCTCGTCCTCCGGACTCCACACGAAGAGCTGCTTGAAGCAGTAGGGCTCCGGCAGGGTGTCGAACTCGTCGATGTCGCAGTCCTTGCCTGTGCCGCCGCCCTCGAGGGTGAAGCTCAGCTCGCGCAGGCGTCCTATCTCGCGCATGATGTTGGGCGAGAGGTGCGCCGTGGTGATGTAAATCTCCTTGTTGCCGCGGTTGGTCTTGCGGAGGAAGTGTTTCTGCTTGAGCTCCTTCTTGATGAGCTCGCGGTCTACGGGTGGTATTATGTGACTTGTATCCATATCTCAAACACTTTGCGTTGGACATTAGACGCTGAACACGGCTTCCGGGTTCTCCTTCAGCCTGTACACGTGCTCCTTCACCATCTGCGCCCATTCGGCCGCTGTGTGGCGGTTGTCGAAGGTCTGCCACGGTATCGGCCGCCCGAAGGTTATCGTCAGGGTCTTGCCGCGCTGGGCAAACATCTCGGCCGGCAGCAGGGCCATCTCGAAGTTGAACTTGATGCCTATCTTCTTGCGCAGGTTCGCCAGGCGGTAGAAGCGCATGCGGTTGCGCGCGTCGGTGTAGGCCGGTATCAGGTCGCGGTGGTACTGCACGCTCTTCTTTATGAAGGTGGCCTTCCACTCGGGGTCCTCTATCTTGCCGTCGGTCATGCGCGAGCAGAGGCCGGCAGGGTAGTAGAGCAGCATGTGGTCGGCGGCGAAAGCGTCCTCCAGCTGCGCCAAAGCGCGGGTCTTGTTGACCTTGTCTATCGGGATGAAGAGCTCCTTCAGGCCCGGGATATAGCACAAGAAGTCGTTGACCGGGAACTTGATGTCCTGCCTTGTGCGCCCCACGGCGGTCATCAGCGCCACCCCGTCGGGGCCGCCCAGCGGGTGGTTGCCCACAACCATCTGGTTGCCCTCGGCCGGCAGGTTCTCCATGCCGCGTGTCACAAGGGTGATGCCGAGGTTGAACGGCTCCTTGCCCTCGATGAACTTCTGCGCGAAAGGCAGGCCGTGCAGATGACGGTTGTGGAATATGCCATCATTGATCTCTTTGGCATGCAGTATCCGCTCCAGCCAGCGCACCGCAAAACGAGGCACCTTGACCTTCTTCTGCGCCAGTATCTTCTCAATGTCAATGTGTTTGGGCCCGATGGCATCGGGGTTGTGCTCTATAGTATCCACGTCGGTAATCTTTGTTTTTCAACTTGCAAAGATACAATTATTTTAAAAACTACCGCCCCGCCGCCGCAAAAAGTTTTCCCCAAATTTTGTTTATAATATAAAAAAGCAGCCTCCGACACCCTTTTCTTATCCCAACCCCCTCCGTACCCGCTCCGTCTCCCCTCCGACAAAAAACCGTTAAACAACCGTTAAACAGTCGGAGCGGGTACGGAGCGGATACGTACCGGCTGCGGTCTCCCGACACAAAAAAACAGACACGGCGACTGCCATTTTGTCAGCATCCGTGTCAGTCATGGCGATTGGCACGGATGTTGTTATATGGAGGGTGTGATGCTCCATCCGCGAAGCGAAATAATCTACAAGATTTACAAGATTTCGTGAGCGAAGCGAGCAGGAGAATTAAGAAAACAAAAAAGAAAGGAAACATATTATGAGCAAAATCATCGGAATCGACCTCGGCACAACCAACAGCTGTGTCAGCGTCATGGAAGGTAACGAACCAGTAGTTATCGCTAACAGCGAGGGCAACCGCACCACCCCGTCGGTGGTCGGCTTCCTCGAGAACGGCGACCGCAAGGTGGGCGACCCCGCCAAGCGTCAGGCCATCACCAACCCCCACAACACCGTCTACTCCATCAAGCGCTTCATGGGCGAGACCTACGACCAGGTGGGCAAGGAGATTGAGGCTGTGCCCTACAAAGTGGTGCGCGGCAACAACAACACCCCCTGCGTCGACATCAACGGCCGTCAGTACACCCCGCAGGAGATCAGCGCCATCGTGCTGCAGAAGATGAAGAAGACCGCCGAAGACTACCTCGGCACCGAGGTGACGGAGGCCGTCATCACCGTCCCCGCCTACTTCAACGACAGCCAGCGTCAGGCCACCAAGGAGGCCGGCGAAATCGCAGGTCTGAAGGTGCGCCGTATCGTCAACGAGCCTACCGCTGCCGCCCTCGCCTACGGCCTCGACAAGAAGGCCCAGGATATGAACGTGGCAGTGTTCGACCTCGGTGGCGGCACGTTCGATATCTCGATATTGAACCTTGGCGACGGCGTCTTCGAGGTGAAGAGCACCAACGGCAACACGCACCTTGGCGGCGACGACTTCGACCGCAAGATTATCAACTGGATGGCCGACAGCTTCCAGAGCGACAAGGGCATCGACCTCCGCAAGGACCCCATGGCCATGCAGCGCCTGAAAGAGGCTGCCGAGAAGGCCAAGATTGAGCTCTCCAGCTCGATGGAGACCGAAATCAACCTGCCTTACATCACCGTTGCCGACGGTGTACCGCAGCACCTGGTGATGAAACTCACCCGCGCCAAGTTCGAGCAACTCTGCGACGACCTTATCCGCGCCACCATCGAACCCTGCCGTCAGGCTATGCGCGACGCAGGCCTCAGCAACAGCGACATCAACGAGGTCATCCTCGTGGGCGGCTCCAGCCGTATCCCCGCCGTGCAGAAGAAGGTCGAAGAGTTCTTCGGCAAGGTGCCCAGCAAGGGCGTCAACCCCGACGAGGTGGTCGCCATCGGCGCCGCCATCCAGGGCGGTGTGCTCACCGGCGAGGTGAAGGACGTGCTGCTGCTCGATGTCACTCCTCTGAGCCTCGGTATCGAGACCCTCGGCGGTGTGATGACCAAGCTCATCGACGCCAACACCACCATCCCCACCAAGAAGAGCCAGGTCTTCAGCACCGCTGCCGACAACCAGCCCGAGGTGGAGATCCACGTGCTGCAGGGCGAGCGCCCCATGGCCAACGACAACAAGACCATCGGCCGCTTCCACCTGGCCGGCATTCCGCCAGCACCGCGTGGAGTGCCCCAGATTGAGGTCACCTTCGACATCGACGCCAACGGCATCCTCAACGTCAGCGCCCTCGACAAGGCCACCGGCAAGAGCCAGAACATCCGCATCGAGGCCAGCAGCGGCCTGAGCGAAGACGAGATCAAGCGCATGAAGGCCGAAGCCGAGGCCCACGCCGACGCCGACAAGAAGGCCAAGGAAGAGGTGGAGAAAATCAACAACGCCGACGGCATGATCTTCCAGAGCGAGAAGAACCTCAAGGACTACGGCGACAAGATTCCCGCCGACAAGAAGAACGCCATCGAGAGCGCCCTCAACGAGCTGAAGGCCGCCCACAGCGCCCGCAACGTCCAGCAGATCGACGCCGCCATGGCCAAGATCAATGCCGCCTGGCAGGCCGCCAGCGAGGACATGTACAAAGCCCAGCAGCAGGCCGGCGGTGCCAATCCCGGCGCCGGCTTCGACCCCAACAACATGGGCGGCAATCCCAATGCAGGTGCCGGCCAGCAGGGCAACAACCCCAACGACAACGTCACCGACGTCGACTACGAAGAGGTGAAGTAAAATGTTGGAATAACAAAAAGACGGAGTCAGAATGGCTCCGTCTTTTTTTTTGCCTTTATCCCACAATCTTCAGCCCCACTATCGAGAGTATCAGGGTGCTGAGGAAGAGAAGGCGCCAGAAGGTGGCGGGCTCGTGGAAGACGAAGATACCGAGGAGGACGGCGCCGACGGCGCCGATGCCTGTCCATACGGGATAGGCGATGCCGATTGGGATGGTTTGTGTGGCTTTGGCCAACAGGACGGCGCTGAGGACGTAGAAGAAGGCGAAGCCCGCTATCCACCACCACCATTCGCTGCCCACCGCCGGCTTGGCCTTGCCCAAGCAGAAGGCGAAGGCCGTCTCACAAAGGCCTGCTATAATCAGTACTACCCAGTTCATCTTTTATCACTTTTGAGCAACTCGCTATATATCTCGTAGTCGATGTCTTTGAAGACATTGAGGACAACCCTCAGCGGCGTATCCTTGCAGGTCTTCACAGCAATCTCGGCGGCACGCCGGTTGGGAAAGTGAAACTCTCCCGTGGAGATGCAGCAGAAAGCAATACTGCGGCAGCCGTGCTCCTTGGCAAGCCAGAGGCAGGTGCGGTAACAGCAGGCGAGTTGCTCTTCCTGTCCCGCCGTTGGAATGCCGGTGGCTATGATAGGTCCTACGGTATGGATGACATATTTGGCGGGGAGATTGTAGCCCGGCGTGATGATAGCGCCGCCGGTAGCAATCTCACCACCTTGCAGGATATTGTTGCACTCCTGCCGCAACTGCAACCCGGCAGCCGAATGGATGGCATTGTCGATGCAGGCATGCAGCGGATTCCAGCAGCCGAGACCTCGACTGTTGGCGGCATTGACGATGGCGTCAACCTTTAGGCGCGTGATGTCGCCCTGCCACAGGCGGTCGCGGGTTTGCACGACACCCTTGTCGGACAACTGCGCCTGCAGCTCGGCATCCTGTGCCGCCAGAAACTCCTCACTTAAAGGCTGCGGATACCATATATTCATCAGCGTGCGCAAGAGCTGCTTCTTGTCGCGTAGCTTTGATGATATTTCGGCTTCCGCCTTGTTTTGTTCCAACAGGTAGCGGATGTAGTAGTCGAGATTTTCTGCCCTGTTCTCGGTCATTCTGTATTGTTCCTAATCCGGGTTCGGAAT
>JAEEGJ010017282.1_pt1 | contig 16345 bp, 14 predicted proteins | sample 8958761 | NCBI WGS metagenome assembly JAEEGJ01 (sample SAMN16246546, study PRJNA631951) | gut metagenome | biome: gut microbiome; feature: rumen; material: RS-attached | host: Bos | place: Iran: Karaj | collected 2018-10
ACTACGTATTTGCCCATGCCTTCCATGATGTATACAAGGCCTGCACCACCGCTATCGATGACACCGGCCTCTTTGAGGACTGGGAGAAGATCTGGGGTTCTATCAAGCGAAAGCCTCATCTCACGAAGAAGATCTTCGAATAAGGTTTCGAAATCATTGATATGAGAAAGGTTGTCCATGATATAGACGGTTGACTCACGCGCAACGGTGAGAACGGTGCCTTCGACTGGATGGACGACGGCTTCGTAGGCTTTTGAGGTTCCGCTTCTAAGGGCGCTGGCGAATTGGGTAACGTTAGCGGTCTCGAGGTTGCTGAGAGCCTCGGAAATGCCCTGGAAGAACTGGCTGATGATGACACCAGAGTTGCCACGGGCACCTAAAAGCATGCCGCCAGCGAGCTTTTCCGCCACATCTCCAATGGAATCGAAATTGGCGTCTTTCATAGCATTGACGCCACCGGTGAGGGTAGCGGCAATGTTGGTTCCGGTATCGCCATCTGGGACAGGGAACACGTTGAGATCGTTGACTTTCTCATAGTGATTCTTAAGGTCGCGATAACCGTTGAGAACCATTTCTGAGAAGATTTTTCCGGTAATAGTCTTCATATTCGAATTATCTAAATGGAGGTAAAGGGTTTATTTTTCTCCGACGACGGTGACTTCTTTGCCATAGAAGTAGGCAGAGATGGTTCCAGGACCGGTAGAAGCACCGACGATAGGTCCGATCATGCCAACATAGATGTCTTTTGGTTTGGCAAGTTTAAGGATTTCCTGTTTGAGCATCTCAGCACCCTCTGGATCGACGATGTGGCCGATGTAAATGGTGCTGTTTTCGATGTCTTCGCAGCCTTCAACGGTCATCTTGGCGACTTCCTTAATGGATGGGAGACGGCCTTTGACCTTCTTGATGGCAAAGTTATGACCTTTGGCATCGCTGATAAGGATTGGTTTGACGCCGAAGAGGTTTCCGAAGAAAGCGGCGGCAGCGGTAACGCGGCCGGCGGCTTTGAGGTATCTAAGGGTTTCGCAAGAAGCGACTTGATTGAATTTGAGACGTTCTTTCTCAAGCCACTCGCCAATCTCGTCGACCGATTTTCCGGCGTTGGCAAGCTCTCTGGCTTTGATACCCATAAGACCCTGGGCATAACCAGAAACTAAAGAGTCAATACAAACGACTTTGCAGCCCTTGTATTTTGGGTTGAGTTTATCGGCAACCTGGTGGGCAACGTTGATCGAAGCGCTAAGGCCGCTGGAACAGGAGATGTAAAGGACATCCATGCCCTGATCCAAGTATTTGGTAAATTTGGTTTCGTATTCCTGAACGGTAACGGCTGAAGTGTAGATTCTTCTTCCCTCAGTCAAGACCTTATAAAGCTCTTCTGGCTGGACGCCGGCATCCCAATCAAGGGAAGCTGGGATTTCCTTGCCATCATAGCTGATATGCATGGCACAATAGTCATCAATTCCGTACTTCTCACGGAGCTCGGCGTTAAGGTCGCCGGTTGAGTCGATGAGAATGGCAATCTTATTCATTTATAAATCCTCCAAATGGTTCACTCGAATATTATCGTCTAAAGAAGGAGAAAGAAAATAGGGAAAAAGGAATGAATTTCTGAGCAGAAAATCTTTATGCGCGCGTCTTATTAAATGTAAGGAGGCAAAAAGTGCGAAAAGAATAAGGTTTTGCGTAGTTTTTTCAGCAAAAACATTGTTTTTTTCATTTACAAAATAGTAATTGTTCCTTATTTTTATTAGTGGAAAAATATTCATATTTTCTTTACAAGTTACACTAGAAAGGGGAACGGGCAAAGACTGAAAAAATTCACACGAAAAAGAAAACGCCTGTAATATTTCCAGCAAATATTTGTTTAGTAGATTATTTTCCACTAAAATATAGAAAGGGTGTTATATGTTTAAGGAAAGGCAAAAAGAGATCAGCCAACTTAAAGGCTTCCTAAGTAAAACCGGCTATGGTGCATGCCTGGTTTACGGAGACAAAAACGTCGGTAAGAGTTCGCTTGTCCATATGGCTACCAGAGGTGTTCTGGCAACCAAGGTTTACCTACATATAGACAGTGAGAATAAAGATACCATTCTCAACCATATCAGAGCTAAGTGCATTGAGGCTTTTCCTAATATAGAATTGCCTGCTACAAATAACATCTCTCAGCTCATCAAATTCATCTTCGAAAATTCCGTCAATCAAAAAATTATTTTGGTGATTGATGACCTCGCAAAACTTCTATCCGTCGGTCTTGAGATCGTTCCTTTCTTCAACAGTTTCAAAGACCGCTATTCCAACCTCAGCAACATCAAGCTCATTGGTGTCGCATCCACGCATGGCTATAAAGCCAATGAAGAGTTCTTTCAGACTTTCTTCAATGAGGTCCTCGAAGTTAGCCCACTCAATTATCTAGCAGCATCTTCTTTCTACTCCACCGCTCTTCTTGACGATAAGCTTTCCTATTACGCCGTCTTTGGCGGTTTCCCTTTATACAATGCGATGATCCAGCCTCAGAAAGGCTTTGCGAAGAACTTAAAAGACCTTCTTTTGTACATCGATTCGCCTCTGAGGCTCAAAATCGAGGGGGATTTAAACGGCTCTTTTGCCAAAAAGTACGAGGCTGACACGCTTTTATGCATTTTAGCAAAGCACAGATTTGGCCATTACGGAGAGCTCAAAGACGAATTCAAAGCCAAATCCCCTACTGGTGACTTCGACTACATCCTCAACAAATTGATTGAGATGAACGTTATCGAGAAGAAGTCTCCTCTCCATTACGAATACGACAAGAAAAAATATTTCTACCAGTTCCACGACCCTCTTTATAACTTCTTCTACTCCCACGTTTACGAGAATACGATGTCCGATATCCTCGACGAGGAAATCGACCGCACATATGAAACGGTAATCAAGAAGGAATTCGAGAAGAGTTTTCTCCCAAGAAGAATCTCCGATATCGCAATGGAGTTCCTCACCAGAGAGGCCGCCAAAGGCAAGTTCAAAGAGGAAGTCATGCACATCGCCCCATATTTCACCGATCCAAGAACCCTCGATTTCGATGGAACAATCGTCGTCGAAACCTTATCTGGGAACTTCTATGTCATGATCAATCCGACGAGACAAACTTTTGAGAACAAAAGAATAGATGCCTTTGCCCATAGCCTCTACGAAAAGCAAAAACCGTATAAAAATCTGGTGATTATCTCAAGAGGGATGTTTGCGGCTAACGTGAATCGAGTAAAATACATGACGTACCGAATGGCATCCCTCTATTCGAAAATCTAAGGAGTTAACATGAACGTAGCAGTATTCTTAGGTGCGCAGACCCCTGCGAACCCTTCATATATCGACCAAGTCGTCGAAGTGGCCAGAGTAATCGGAAAGAAAGGCCACACCCTTGTTTTTGGCGGTTCCGGAAGCGGAACGATGGCTGTTTTGGCCAAAGCCGCGAATGAGGCTGGCGTAAGAATCATCGGCGTCGTCCCGGAGATCTTCAGAGATCTCGTCGACAAGAACAACGACGTCATCGAATACGTCCCTAACATGGGCATCAGAAAAGAAAGAATGGCGGCCTTAGGTGATGTTTACGTTATCCTTCCTGGCGGATTCGGCACCCTTGAGGAAATGGCCGACGTCATCAGCTGGAAGAGAATGGGCATCGTCACCCCGAAAACCATCGTCGTGAATTACAAAGGCTTCTACGATCCAACCAGAGACCAGATCAACAGAATGATCAAGGAAGGCTATGTCAAGGAAACCGTTTGGGAAGACATCACCTTCATCGATGAGGCGCAAGACCTCGAAAGCCTTCTCTAAACCTATGATTTGCCTTTATAAAGGCATACAATATCTTTCAGGTTGCAAAAACTAAACTTGAATTACTAAACCCCATGGGTATTATTGCCTATGGAATAAGGATTCTTACTACTTATGGAAAATAAAAAAGTATTGATCATCGGCGCGGGCCCAGCTGGCCTTACCGCAGCCTATGAGTTGCTCAAAAGAAGCGACATTAAGCCAATTATCCTCGAAGCCGAAAAATTCGTCGGCGGCATTTCCCGCACAGCCGAATACAAAGGCAATCACATCGATATCGGCGGACACCGTTTCTTCACGAAAGACGAAAGAGTCAACAACCTTTGGGATGAGCTCATGCCAACCCAGGGCCAACCAAGTTACGACGACAAAATCCTTGGCACCGACAAGAAGTTCGTTGAAGGCGGACCAGACCCAGAGAAGGAAGACAACGTCATGCTTCTCCGTCACCGCGTCTCACGCATCTATTTCTTAAGAAAATTCTTCGATTACCCGATTTCCCTTAAGTTCTCAACCATCAAGAACATGGGCTTCTTCCGTACGATGAAATGCGGATTCGGCTACCTTGGCTCTTGCCTCCACAAGAGAAAAGAGACCTCTCTTGAGAACTTCTATATCAACCGTTTCGGAAAACCTCTCTATCAGCTCTTCTTCGAATCCTACACCACGAAGCTCTGGGGCGTTTCCCCAAATATGCTCAGCGCCTCCTGGGGTGCCCAGCGTGTCAAAGGCCTCTCCCTTACCAAAGCTGTCTGGAGCGCTCTCACGAAACCATTCAAGAAGAAGAACAAAGAGGTCGAAACCTCCCTTATCGAACAGTTCAAATATCCAAAGTTCGGTCCAGGCCAGTTCTACACCAAACTCGCTAGCGATGTCGTCGCCAAAGGCGGAACCATCCTTTACGAGAAGGAAGTCGTCAAAATCAATCTCGACGAGAATAACAACATAACCTCTTTGGTCGCCAAAGACGGAAAAGCCTTCAGATGCGATGCCGTCTTCTCAACCATGCCGATCAAAGACCTCATCGCTGCGATCGGTGAGGATAAGATGAGCAAAGAAGTCTACGAGACCGGAACTCAGCTCCCATACCGTGACTTCATCACCGTCGGCCTTCTCCTCGACAAACTCAAAATTCAGAACGAAACCAAGATCAAAACCCTCAACAACATCGTCCCTGACAACTGGATCTACGTTCAGGAAAGAGACGTTAAGCTTGGTCGTATCCAAATCTTCAACAACTGGTCGCCATATATGGTCGATGACCCAGAGAAACACATCTGGATCGGCCTTGAATACTTCTGCAACGAAGGCGACGAGATGTGGGAAGCCAAGGATGAGGACTTCATCGATATGGCCATCAAAGAGCTTGTCTCCATGGGCATCATCGAAAGCGAGAAGAACGTCCTTGATTCAACCCGTATCCGCGTGAAGAAAGCCTATCCTGCTTACTTCGGTGCCTACGACAACTTCCCAGTCGTTGAGAATTATCTCAATAGCATCCCGAATCTCTACTGCATCGGCAGAAACGGACAGCACCGTTACAACAACATGGACCACTCGATGCTCTGCGGCATCACCGCGGTCGATGTCTTCCTCTCCGGCAACCCAGACAAATCCTCGATCTGGAGCGTCAACACCGAAAAATCCTATCACGAGGAAGACGAGAAAAAAGAAGAGAAATAACTCTTCCTTAGACGAAATAAAAAGGAGGCAAGGTGCCTCCTTTTCTTTTATCTATAGATCAATAATTTGCGGCTTAGGTAGTTATAGACCATAACCACAAGGGTACGGACCACGAAGACGACAGGATAGATGAAGATAGCGATTCCTAATGTCTTGAAGAGGAAATCGTAGAGAAGATACTCTAAGCCAATTCCGATTCCTAAGCCAATCGCGGAAAGGACAACGAAGAAGACGATTCCTTTCGAGGTTTTGGCGAGATTGGATTTGCTGGCCTTGTAGACCATGTAGGTGGACATAAGGTAGTTGATGGTGACACCGACAAGGAATCCGCAGGTCGTGGAAACGAGGGTGACATACCAATCTGATGCGTTTCCAAAAACCCCAAAGCGGAAAGCGAAGACGGTAAGGAAATCGAAAACAGCGGCAACAAGACCAACGATACCAAAACGGAATATCTCCCAGAAAAGGTTGTTGGAGTATGTGCGGTTCTCCATGTAGAGCTTGTAGATGAAAAGATCGTAGACACCGACAACCACAGCGATAGCGCCTTGGATGAGGGCCCTAGGAAGGGTCGTGACCGGGACGAGGATTCCCATGACCACGAAAGCAAGAACGCCAAAGAGAGCGAGTATGACAAGGAGAAAGCCGTTACGGCACTTGTTGCCTAAGATTGGTTTGATTCCGCTTGGTCTAATGAAATAGAGAGCGGTCAAGGCGGCGATGTTGACGGCAAAGCCATTGATGAGGGAGATGATGAGGGTCCCCTTCTCTCTGATTAAAGGCTCGCTTGTAATATTCTCGATCTTGAATGTCTCGCCTGAATTGGCTGGCATCAAAAGGCTCACGATGACGGCGACGATGACGCCAATGGCAATCGCAGCGGCTATGAGCAAGGCTTCGATTTTGATGTTTCTTGTCGCAGCAGGAACCTCATTTACAGGGGTTTTGCTGGCAATTTCCTGATTTTTATCTTCGTTTTCCATGTTATTTTCGGTCTTTCCTCTACTAAGGAGCATGACTATTCTAAACCAAATGGCGTAGAAACCCTAAGAAATCATTTCTTGCCTTTCAAAGAAAGGTAGGTACAAGATTATTAGTGCTAAACGATTCACTCGTTTAAGGTTACCCTATGAACACTGTCATTGAACACTTTTCCAAGTTTGACGAAAGCCTTTGCTCAATCCTCAAAAAGAAATGGGCCCGTTTCGTCACATGGCCAATCGCCATCCTCATTTTGTACGCCGTATATTTCCTTTTCATCTACCAACAGGAGATGTATCAGAAAATCGGTTTTAACAGCCAGACATCCATGACGATGTTCATCGTTTTCCTCATCATCTACGAGGCCCTTGTCGCGGCCTATTTCATTTTCCTTTCTCTCTCAAAGAGACTAACAACCAGAAAGGCTATATTCCTCCTCTTCCTTTTCTCAGCGGGACTCGTCCTCCCATTCTGCATGGCCAGAACCTATAACGACGGTTCATACACCCATGACTATGGTGTCTTTGGCGAAGGCGGGCACTGGGCCATTATCTATGACATCTACGATGGTAATTTCCCAGGGGTTGATTTAACGAACCAATACTATCAGCCGAAGCTTTACCATGCTGCTGTCGCCTACTTCATGAAGTTCAATTCGTTCTTCATGCCACATTTTGCAGGTTCCGAGAACATCGTTCCTAATGTTGCCGAGAGCACTCACTTCGTTAACTTCACCTTATTCGATTACACCGCTTTCGAGACTGCTAGGATCTTCCTTGCTCTCCAAGGCATCATCACTCTTTACTTCGCCTATAAGGTCATCGTTGAGTTGAACCTCAGCAAACGCACATCGATCATCGGTGGACTCATCCTCTTCTTCACCCCTGTTTTCTGGTTTATCAGCGCATACAAGAACAACGATTCCTTATCGTTGCTGTTCTCATTCGCCGCTTTATTTGCTGCGCTTCGTTATCACAAGACCCATTCTTATTTGCCTCTTGTTTTAACCGCTGTCTGCATTGGTTTAGGCATGGAAACGAAGCTCTCCACCGTCGTTGTCGCTTTCCCAATCGCTGCTATCTTCTTAATCGACCTCATCAAGCTATTCAGAAACGATGGCAAATGGGTCAAAGCCGATAAGAGCGCGCTTATCAAATTCATCATCCAGATGGCTGTCTTTGCCGCCATCGTCTTCCCATTAGGCTTATTCTTTGAAATCTATACAAAGGTCAAATACGACAGACCAATCGCTTATGTCTGGGATCTTGTCGGAGAATATGGCACCGGTTATTTCATGTACATCGATCCTGAGATCTATAATCCTTTCGTAAGATTATTCCTTTTCCCATCACCGGACCTTTTCTGGAATATGTCGAATATCCGCGCCATGGGCGGAATCTACAATTACAATCCAGCCATGTATGAATGGGGAACCATCGACTTCAACTGCTGGACCGCATTCATCAAGACCGGATTATTCTCTGAGGTTGGCTTAGGTGCCACGCAGCAAACATTTGGCGATTATCAATCCCTCTTCCTCATGGTTACCGGAATCGCTTACGCTTTGGCTATCCTCACTGGCATCCTCTTTGTTATCGGTAGCATTATCCTTATCGTCAGCAAGATCATTGACCTAGTCAAAGGCAATGGAGATTTGGAGAAAGATTTCGTCTTCTATTTCTTGGCCGTCGTCTTCCTTAGCTCCGCTATCTCATACATGGCCTTCTGCATGCGCTACCCAGTCGGATGCACGATGAACGCCAGATACGCGATGCTTCTATATCTCCCGATCGGACTTACTGTCGGAGCCCTCTTTGATTTCTTCGCCAAGAGAGCGGAGAAAAAGAAAAAAGAAGCCAGTGTTCCAACCGGCTTCTGGAGCAAGAAGAATTAACCGACTATTTGCCAGCCATCGAATGGGTTCATTCCTAAGTTGATGGCGAGGAACATACCTAAGAAAGCAAGCACTAGAGACACGATCATAAGAGGTGTCCTGGTGCTCTTTTCTTTTGCCAAGGTGGAATAAGAAGAATAGAAGATGGATAACACCCAGATTCCGGCAAGAGGCCAGAAGTAAAGGATGTAGCGCATGCAGACGCCACCAAGACAGTACATGAGCCAGCAAAGGATGAAGAGAAGGAACGGAGGCAAGATGAGATAGATCCACTCATCGATTCTCTTATGAACCCCCAAAGAGACAGGAAGCAGCAAAGCAAGGAAGAAGAATGGATTGTTGAGAAGGCCGACGGAACGGTCGATATAAACATGAGTCTCAGTGCTATGGAAAGAACGGTCGATATAATAGCCAAGGTGGACCTGCTCAGGGATGATAAACGGGAACTTTTCAAAGTTGAAAAAGCCTGCAAATCCCGCTTCTTTTATTTCGTTAGAGAAGGTAGGCTGCTGCCAGAAATAATGGTAGAAGGCATTAAAGAAACCTTCTCCGTTAAGGGTGTTTGTCCTAGCGTCATTAATAGTGAGCTGATAGCTGGAACCGAATTCGGTGAAGCTGCCGAAACGGAGGTAGTTATAACTTGCTAAAGCGACACCTCCAACGAGAAGAATCGCAGCGAAAGGAATGAGAGGGAAAAGGTCTCTCTTCTGACCTTTGGTGAGTTCTGTCCTTCCTTCGAGGATGTATCTCACGAGGAACGGGACAATAAGGATGGCAAGGATACCGACCTCTGGTCTTGAGCCCATGATGAGAACATAGAACAGAGCGGATAATCCCCAGTAGAGATGCTGTTTGAATTTCTCACGTTTGAGACCCTCGAAGAAATAAGTGAGGAAGAGGGTCATTCCCACTGCCGCATAGGCGAAAGGAATGCGGTACTTCCAGTCCGTCCATCTGAAGTTGAGGAAGTTATAGCCTAAGGTTGAAACGAAAACGAGGAAGCTGAAGGTATAGAAGAACCAGCTTGGGAGATTTGCTGCATATTTCTCTTTAAGAACGAGCGAGAGTCTGAATATGCCATAGGCATAAAGGATAGTCGCAAGGGTAAGGCAGAAGAGTCCATTAGGAACAAGAGCGAATCCCGAAAGGAGATAGAACGGATACATCACGAAGAAGATCGGGGCGACGCCGTAGTAGGAATAGTAATGGCCTTCGTAATAGACGGTATCCCAAAGATAACCGATGCCCGTTCTTTGATATGGGTCATATGGGTTCTGGAGGGCCGCAAGCGCTGGATCAGGCTCGGTCACGAGATGGAGTTGCCCATGCATGAAAGCGTCGAATTGGTTGTAATAGAGATATGGGTTATCCTCGAGATACTTAAGGCCATCCTCAAACGGATAGGCATCGAAGAAGTTCGCCGGATGTGCTGCGGTGAAGAACAAAAAGATGATGAAGAACGTGACAAAGGCCACTCTGATGATCGAGAGGTCTTTGTGTTCCGCATAGGATTTGCTGAAGTTTCCAACCAAATAGGCAAGGAGAATGAATGCCCCTAACCTCATTCCGGAAAGAAGATAGATGGACCAGCTCTGGAAGAGAGTGATCTCGAAGACGAATCCAAGAAGAGCAATCGCGGCTTTGGCGATTGGGGCAACGGATTCTCTGTTGAGTTTTTTCCAATTGAGCCTGATGAGAGGGGTTATCTCTCTAGCAAGCAAGGAGATGAACAAATAACCGATGAAGATGTTCCAAGGAACGAGGCTGGTTGAGCCAAGGCCGACAAGACCGGCGATAAGAGAAAGCAGAGCGCCTAATCCAAAGTTCCAAAGTTCTTCCTGAACAAGCGGGTTCTTTAAAGTGACTTGCTCCTCTCTTCTCTTAAGAAACCTGACGGCGAAAATGATTCCGTCAAGGAATAAGGGCGCGACAAAAGCGAAGACGAATAAAATCCACTGCATGGTTTATAGATTCCTCCAGAAAGGAACTGATTTCCTAAGATCTTCCTTTGATTTGACCTCAAGAAGGACGTAGGCATTGTTCTTTTCGGCCATCATTTTGAATTCCCTGAGTTTCTCCCCTAGGGTTCCTTCACCAAGGGCGAGATGGTTTCGTTTTCCATCGGAATCATGGATATGGAATTCATCGAATTTGAGCGGAAGCCTCTTTGATAACTCGTATAGCCAATCTCCCATCACGGCATCATGCCCGATGTCGAAATTGAAATGGAAGCCAGCGTTCATCTCGTCGCGGTAGACATCTTTGAGGAAGGTGGCGCCTGGACAGGTATCGGTGTTCTCAATGACGAGCTTGATACCTCTCTTCTCACAGATCTCTTTGGCTTTCGTGTAAGCAGGGATAAGCCTCTTGATGTAAGAGTCATATTCCTTCTCATAGACGTAGTTCCTCTTGCCTGAGATGGTGACGAGAGGTCCCCCATTGTTATGGAAGTTCATCATCCTCACGTAACCTTCTCCGAAAGAGGCATATCTCTCTAAGAGTTTGAGGTAGCCTTCCACTACTTCGGGATACGAGCCTAAATCCGCTTCGTCATAGAAATGAAGCGTGATTTGCAGGGGATATTTCTTTAATAGCTCAGGAATAGTGCCTTCTTCCATCTCTTTGCGGCAATAGGAAAAATTGAGGTTAAGCTCAACGAAGTCGAGCCCAAGTTCCGTTGCGAGTTTGAGATTCTCCTCAATGGTCTCGTACTCAAAGAGGATCGGCATTCCTAGTTTCATTTTTATGCGATTACCCTCACACGAAGAACGCCTGGGACATCTAAGAGTTCCTTCATGTCGACTTCCTTGTCGGCGTCGATGATGGTGTAGGCGTATTCGTTCCTTGATTTATTGACGAGGGAGGCGATGTTGCCTCCGTCTCTGGAGATGATGGTCGTGAAGTTGTTGATCATGCCAGGGATGTTCCTATGGTTGATGCAGATTCTGACCCCTTGGCCTTTCTTGCCAGCGTCAGCGGCAGGATAGTTAACCGAGTTAGAGATGTTTCCGTTCTCAAGGTAGTCCTTGAGTTCGCTGATGGCCATGAGGGCGCAGTTGTCCTCCGCCTCTTCGGTTGAGGCACCTAAGTGAGGGAAGCACATAGTGTTAGGCATCTTGACGACGTTCGGGTTAGCGAAGTCGGTGACATATTTCTTGATCTTGCCTTCTTCGAGGGCTTTCTCAAGAGCCGCTTCGTCAATGATGCCATCACGGGAAAGATTAAGGATGGTCGCGCCGTCTTTCATTTTGTTGATGAGCTCTTCGCCAATGAGGTCTTTGGTCGAATCGGTGAGCGGAATATGGACGGTAAGGAAATCAACGTCTTTGACCGCCTCTTCTAGAGAAGAGACATAGGTGACTCTCTTATTGAGAAGCATGGCGTTATGGATTGAGAGATATGGGTCGTATCCGATGACCTGCATGCCTAAATCAACGCAGGCATTGGCAACGAGGACGCCGATAGCGCCAAGGCCAAGAACGGCAATACTCTTATGGAAAACTTCGTTTCCGGCAAACTGGGATTTGGCTTTCTCAGCGGATTTGGCGATATTCTCATCCCCTGCATTCTCTTTGACCCAAAGGTTGCCGCCGATGATGTCACGGCTAGCAAGCAAGAGGGAAGCGATGACGAGTTCTTTGACGGCATTGGCATTCGCACCTGGGGTATTGAAGACCACCACGCCTTTCTCAGCGTAGTCTTGTAATGGGATGTTGTTGACTCCAGCGCCGGCTCTAGCAACGGCAAGGATGTTCTCTGGGAGAGCCATATCATGCATCTTGGAGCTTCTGACGAGAATCGAATCAGCATCGTTAAGCGATTCGACGGTCTTGTCGCCATCCTTAAGAGTCGCTAAAGCGACTTTCGAGATCTTGTCTAAGCAATAGGCTTTCATTTAAGATGCTCCTTTTCGAATTCCTTCATGAACTCGACGAGGGTTTTGACGCCTTCGAAGGTCATGGCGTTATAGATCGAGGCTCTCATTCCACCGACGGCTCTGTGTCCCTTGATGGAGATGATGCCGTGTTTCTTGGCTTCTTCGCAGAAGAGAGCGTCTAACTCAGGATCGTTTGTCTTGAAGGTGACGTTCATGATTGAGCGGCTATTTTTATCCGCAACGGTGATGTATTTCGAATGGTCGAGGTAATCGTAGAGATAGTTGGCTTTCTCTTCGTTCCTCTTCTTTATCTCTTCTAAGCCGCCCTGCTTCTTAAGCCATTTGAAGACTTTGCCGCACATATAGATGCCGAAGCAGTTTGGGGTGTTGTATAAGCTATTCGCATCAGTCTGGGTTTTCCACTTGAGCATGGTTGGGGTGACGATATCGAGATCTTCGCGGATAAGGTCTTCGCGGATGATGACAATAGCGAGACCTGCTGGGCCAACGTTCTTCTGAACGCCTGCATAGATAACGCCGTATTTGCTGACGTCGCATGGCTCGCTTAAGAAGCAAGAAGACTGATCGGCGACGAGAGGTTTTCCCTTTGTGTCAGGAAGCTTATGGAACTTCGTGCCATAGACGGTGTTGTTCTCGCAGATATGGACATAGTCGGCATCTTCCCTGATTGGGAGGTTGTCGAGGTTAGGAATATGGGTGAAGTTATCGTCCTTTGAGGAAGCGATGACTTGGCAATCGCCAAAGAGACAGCCTTCTTTGTAGGCTTTCGTGGAGAAAAGGCCAGTGAGGATATAGTCCGCTTTCTTGTTCTTCATGAGGTTCATCGGAACGGCAGCGAACTGGGTTGAAGCGCCACCCTGGCAGAATATGACCTTATAGTTCTCTGGGATCTTAAGAAGATCGCGGAGATCGGAGATGGCTTCATCTAGGACTTTCTCAAAAGGCTTTGTGCGATGAGACATCTCCATGATGGACATGCCAGTCCCCTCAAAGTCGAGAAGCTCCTCTTGGACCTCTTTGAGGACGTCAAGAGGGAGGGTCGCAGGACCTGCTGAGAAGTTAAACACTCGCTTCATAAATATCTCCCGTAACGTAAACGAAAAATGCTACCTATGATTTTATCATAAGCCTTTCTTCAAAAGTCACTCTTCTTTTTCGGAATCCTAAGCAAAACTTGATTGAAAATCAAAAAAGCCGAAGCAAAAGCCTCGGCTAGTTTGTTTTTTTGTAATGTCCTAAGACTTACTTGTACATTAACCAGATCTCAGTGATGTTGAGATTGTAGGACTCTAAACGGGTGTAGGTGAGCTTGAAGTCGCCAGCGGCGATGGAAGCCACGGTGCCCATCTCGCAGAGGCAGAAGGAGCTGTTGCCGTTCTCGCCAGCAGTCATGCCCATTTCTTCATAGGTCTTGGTGTTGGTGATGGTGAGATCAGTATCGTTGATCTTAACTCCGACGTTGGCGCTGCCATCTCCAGCCTTGGTGGAGAAGAAGCCTCTCTGATCGTTGTTGTTGCTGCCGTCTTTCCAGTAGTCAACCCAGCCATAGACACCGACGGTGACGTTGGTTAAGGCCTGTGGCATGGTGAATTCGTATTCGGCGTATTCATTGTTGTTTTTGAATTTAAGGGTGGTGTTGTTGGTATCCTTGTTGGTTCCCTCGAGCTTGGTCCAGTTCAAAGCGTCGATGATGATGGCTTTGGTGTGGCAGACGGAACACTCATTGGTCCAGTAACCGGTCTTGCCTTCGGCAGTGACCTTCTCGCTCTTGGTTCCCCAGGTATGTGGGGTCTTGGCGATAATGGTCTCTTTGTTGCTCATGCTGCTGTTGATGCAGACATCGACATCCTTACCTTCGTGTTCGCAGTTAGCGTCAACGTGCTGGGAGGCGTCTCTTGACCAGATGGCAGAGAACTTGCTGGAGCTGGTCTTGGCGGCGGAGGACTTGGAGGTGGCGGTCGAGGTTCCGGCGGCTGGGGACTGATCGGCCTCTGGTCCACCACAGCTGGCAAGCATCATGCTGCCAAGCATCGCGGAGGCCAAAAGAATTTTTGAAACTTTCATGTTTAACCTTTCTCGAAGCTATTGCTTCATAAAAAAACACATAAATCGAGATTTCTGACGAATATTCGGCTTATATGTATGGATTTATTGTAAATCAATATTACCCCATTTCAAGGAAATGCCTGTTACCAAGTCCCGAAATTTATGTGTTTTTCGTCCAAAAGTAATCTTTAAAACTCAAAATAGCCTCTTTTTGTTTGGAGGGAAATTAAGGTAAAATAAATTTACATTCAGAAAGGTTTGAATATATGCAAGTCAGCATCAGGAACAAATGGATTTCTTTGCGCGGTGGCTCAACCGTCAAAGATATGAACGAGAAGGACGTTCTTTACGTCAAAGGCAAATTCTTCACCTTCACGAGAAAGAAATTCGTTCAGGATATGAGCGGAAATCTCCTCTACACTGTCAGAAACAAATTCTGGACGTTCTTCGTGAGAAAAGCCCTTGTCTATGACAAGGATGGCAACCAGGTCGCCTTCATGAAGAAGAAATTCTGGTCCTTCCATGACCACTACTTCATCGAGACCAAACTCGGTCAGATGGAGATCAGAGGCAACATCCTCTGCTTCGACTACCATATCTCCCTCAAGGGCAAGGAAATCGGGCACGTTTCCAGAAAGATCTCTTTAAGAGATTCCTTCGTCCTTGACCTTAATGACGAATACAAGCAAGAGCTTCCGTTCTTTGTCGCTCTCGTCATCGCGATCGACAACATCACCGATCAGAGAAGAGACGACAACTCAAGCAACAATTAAGTTTAAGCAAAAGAAAAACCGGGTTCGCCCCGGTTTTTTTGTTATGCGGTTTTATTGCTTCAACATTTCTATGAGACCACTGAGGTCACCGATTATGTGAGCGTGTTCTTTGGCAAATGCATTTGGCGGGATCAAGTCCACTGCCATGACTGGGACGAAGCAACCTCTCACCGCCGCTTCGATGCCATTGATCGAGTCTTCGACGACAATGGAGTTTGAAGGATCTTGACCAAGCTTCTTCGCGGCTTCTAGGAACATATAGGGATCAGGCTTTGATCTGCCTAATGCGTCTTCTGCATAGATTGTGGCGTCAAAAATCCCTGCAATTTCCATCTCTTTCAATTTGAAGAGCATTTCTGCCCTCGCTTTATGGGAGGAAGTTGCTAGAGCGATCTTGATTCCTTTTGACTTAAGGAATTCAATCGCCTCTTTGAAGAAAGGCTTTATCTTGAAATCGCCCACCCTGATATCGTGGTTGACGCTTTCGAGCATGAAGTCACGGTATGCATCCACATCAAGGTTTGGACGATGGACCCTAAGCTCATCGCGGACAAGCTTCTCATTCTTGCCGCACATCCCCTGACGATACTCTTCGCTGATGTCGACTCCGAATTTCTTGTTAGCCGCCAAAAAAGCCTTTTTCCAAAGGCTTTCGGTATCGAAGATGACGCCATCCATATCAAAGATGACGGCGGTTATCTTTTTGGCTTCTCCAATCATTAGATGTTGGCTTCGCTAAGAGCGGAGAGGAAACCAGTGTAGCACGGTTTCTTCTCGTATTCGCTTGTGAAGAGAAGAGGATACTGGTTGCGTTTCCAGGATTGATCATCGGTGACGCCCCAAAGGATGACGGCGTTGATGTCGGTTTGCTCGGAAGCGTTATTCTCAAGGACCTTCTTCATGAGGGTCTTGTAGGCTTTGCTCTGGTTGTCGTATTCGCTTTGACTCGTGCCGTTGATGGTGATGTCGATCTCAGTGAGTTGGCACTTTAAGCCTTTCTGCTTGATGAGTTTGGCATCGTTGATGATGTTATCCATGTTGGCGTTCGAATCAAGGTGGGTCTGTAGACCTACTCCGTCGATAAGACCTTCGGTGATGGCATCAGCAAGGAAGCCATTGAGGGCCCAGTTGCACCAAGTTGGCTGATAGTCGAAGGCGAAGTCGTTGTAATAGAGTTCCTGCCATTCGGCTTTGTATTTGGAGGCGTATTTGAAAGCGTAGTAGACATAATCTTCACCAACGGTTGAATAC
>JAEEGJ010017283.1_pt1 | contig 16345 bp, 18 predicted proteins | sample 8958761 | NCBI WGS metagenome assembly JAEEGJ01 (sample SAMN16246546, study PRJNA631951) | gut metagenome | biome: gut microbiome; feature: rumen; material: RS-attached | host: Bos | place: Iran: Karaj | collected 2018-10
CGACGGTTTCCGGAACAGTATATGCCTTTGCTATTAACCGATGATCTTATTTGCAACCGCAATTACCTCATTGCCAAGGGCTTCGGCTTCTGCCATGGTGTTGGCCTCGGAGTAGATACGGATGATGGGCTCAGTGTTGGATTTGCGGAGGTGGACCCACTGCTTCTTTGACTCGAAGCTTATCTTGACGCCGTCGATGGTGTTCACATCTTCCTTGGCGTAAATCTTCTTGAGCTCACTCAGGATCTTGTCTATGAGGGCGGGGTCAGAGAGCTGAATCTTGTTCTTGGCGATGAAGTACTGGGGGTAGGTCTTCTTGAGCTCGCTCACTTTCATCTTCTTGTGGGCAAGGTTGCTCAAGAACAGGGCTACTCCAACCATGGCGTCGCGGCCTGCGTGGATGGCGGGATAGATGACGCCTCCGTTGCCTTCGCCGCCGATGAGGGCGCCTACCTTATGCATGAGGGTGGTTACGTTAACCTCGCCTACTGCCGATGCATAGTACTTGCCGCCGTGCTTTTCAGTGACGTCGCGAAGGGCGCGGGTAGATGAAAGGTTGGAGACTGTGGCAATGGGCTTTCCTTCCTTTTCTGCGAGCTCGCAGAGATAGTCTGCAACGCTCACGAGGGTGTATTCCTCCACAAAGGGCTTGCCGTCCTCCTGGATGAAGGCAAGGCGGTCTACGTCAGGGTCTACGGAGACGCCAAGATCGGCCTTCTCTTTGACTACGGTCTCGCAGAGGTCTACCAGGTTTGCGGGAAGAGGCTCCGGGTTGTGGGCAAAGTCTCCCGTGGGGTTGCAGTTAAGGCCGATACACTTGACGCCCAGGCGTTTAAGGAGACGGGGCATGATGATTCCGCCTACGCTGTTCACGGCGTCTACTACTACAGTGAACTTGGCTGCCTTGATGGCATCCACGTCCACGGCAGGCAGGGCCAGGACGGCATCCAAGTGCTTGTCCGTGAAGTCTTCTTCCTCTATGGTGCCAAGGTTATCCACTTCTGCAAAGTCAAAGTCTTCTTTCTCTGCAAGGTCCAGGACCGCCTGGCCCTCGATGGCGGTGAGGAATTCTCCCTTGTCGTTAAGGAGTTTGAGGGCGTTCCACTGCTTGGGGTTGTGGCTGGCGGTGAGGATTATTCCGCCATCGGCCTTTGCGAAGAGGACGGCCATTTCCGTGGTGGGGGTGGATGCGAAGCCGCACTTGACCACGTCTATGCCGCAGCCGATGAGGGTTCCCACAACCAGCTGCTCTACCATATCTCCGCTCATGCGGGCGTCCTTGCCGACAACAATCTTATATTTATCGCCGTTGGGCTGGGGCTTGCGCTGAGGAAGGGTTGCCGCATAGGCAGCGGTGAATTTGACGACGTCTATGGGGGTGAGTGCTCCGCCGGGGGCTCCTCCAATGGTTCCGCGAATACCGGAAATGGATTTGATGAGTGTCATAAGCCAAATATTATTTGTACAAATTTACAAAAAAATTTGGATAATCAGTTTTTTTACTTACCTTTGCAGTCCAAAATAACTGCTGGGTTCGTATAACGGTTAGTACTCGAGATTCTCAATCTCGCAATAGGAGTTCGATTCTCCTACCCAGTACCAAAAACAGGTCAGCCTTTGCGGCTGGCCTGTTTACGTTTCTCTCCCCTGTTTATAAGGAAACTGGAAACCGAAAAGAGAAGAATCACTATCATGCCAGTGCATCGATTGTGACGTCAGTGGGAATGTCAAGCGAGGAGAGAAGACGGAGAAGGGAGAACTCGAACGAGTCCCTGGATATCTTGCGGGTAAGGTGGAGGCACAGGCGCCCGTTGTAACCCACGCATGAGGCAGCACCGGAGTTTCCTCTCTGGCGCCCAAGGATGAAATCTATATCGGTAATATACTTCTGCATCTGAGCGGGAACGTCCACCCGGCCCATGTTGGAAAGCGTCTGTGAGCAGAAACGGTCCCCGTGAAGGAGGTTTATGATGTCAATGATGGGGTGCTTGACAACAAGGGGAAGGCATCGGACCAGAAGCATTTCTTCCAGTTCCACGTTGGCGGCAATCTTGGGCTCCAGTTCATTCAGGCGCAGGTCGTGCTCTTTCTGGGTCTTGACTGCGTCAACTATCTGGCGGAAGGTAAGATACCCGTCTTTGATATCCATTCCAAGGTTCACGTAGGAGGAGAAGTTCCGGACCGTACGGCTATGGTATATCGGCCTAAGATTCACTGGTACCGAAACCTTGAGCACGCTTCTCTTTTTTGCCGACGGATCCTGCCGGTGCTCGTCCTGAAGGGCATAGAGCATTGCCGATGTAAGGAGGTCCGTAACGGTGCAGGAGTACTCCTTGCATACCTCCGAGATACGCGCCATGGGCATGGAAACGCGCATGTCCTTCACGGCGCCGAGTGGCATTGCCGCGCCGCGGATATGGTACGCATCGACATTCTTTTCCAGCTGGCCGTGCCGGCCTGTGAAAACGGTTTTGAAGCTGTCCTCGACCTCGGCATAGACAGGGACGTCCCTGGGGTCAAGGGCAAGTCCGTTGTAGGAGATGCTCTCCCCGTAACGGCGGTGGATGTACTCTCCTGTCAGGGTGAGGAGGAAACTCATGGCGCCGAAACCGTCGGTGAGGGCATGGAAAACGTCCAGGAAAATCTGCTTCCCCTCTGCGCTGACCCGGTAAAGGAGGCCGTCCTGATCGGCAAAATTGAAGGCCTTGAGAGGCTTGAGCGGCTTAAGCCGGGGAGCCTTTTTAACCCTGTGGAGATACCACCAGAAAGCCCCTGCCTTAAGGGTGCAGCGGAAAGTGGGAATTCGCTCGGACGTCTTCAGGAGAGCATGCTGGAGGATATCTTTGTCTATATCTTCCGTCAGGGTTACTTTCATTCTATAGAGCGAGCAGTAGTGCTTGCTCATGGAAGCGGGATATATGTTGGCGGCATTGTCAAGCCTGAGTTTTTCGGGGATGGACGCTGTCATCTGTTTTCAAGTTTTTCGCAAAGTTATATCCGCAGACGCTTGCATGGAAATAAATGCCACCTGTGACGAAAAGCTGGGACATAAAGTGCCAATTTGGGACGAAAGTGCCAGTTTTGGGACAAAAAACGCAATCTCGGAACTTTCGTCACAATAAAAATAGAGTTATCTTTGCATTATGAAATCTACAATAACCCAGGAAAAAAAGTGGACCATACTGTCCTCCGAGTATCTGATAAGGCGTCCATGGCTCACGGCAAGGCGCGACGTAGCCCAGCTGCCTGACGGACGTATCAATAATGAGTATTACGTGCTTGAATACCCGGACTGGGTGAATATAATTGCAATAACTGAAGACGGGGACTTTGTGCTGGAGCGTCAGTACCGCCACGGGCTGGGGAATACTTGTTATGAACTCCCCTGCGGGGTCATTGAAGCCGGGGAGACGCCGCTCCAGGCCGCTAAGCGGGAACTTCTGGAAGAAACAGGTTATGCCGGCGGGCAGTGGCAGGAGTGGATGACCCTCTCCCCCAACCCGGCAACCTCCAACAACCTGGCCCACAGCTTCCTGGCTGTTGGAGTCTCCAAAGTCTCAGGCCAGCACCTTGACGCCACGGAAGACATAGACGTGTATCTGAAGTCCCCTTCGTTTGTAAAGCAGCTCCTGGAAGAGAACCAGATTCTCCAGGCCCTCATGGCCGCCCCGCTGTGGAAGTATTTTAACGGGAGGTTTATTGCTTAAGTGCGGGTAACGTGACTTTTTTTGTCACGTTACCTGCATTTACTTGTTCAAATACGCTTTTCTCTCCTCCTCCGGAAACTTCTCTATTGCATATCGAAGCATGGTGCGGGGCATCTGGGAGGCGCGGGTGTCAAGCCAGGCCTCAAGGGCGGGCTTGTCACGCTTGCCGGCTTCACGCAGAAGCCAGCCAACGGCCTTGTGAATGAGGTCGTGGGGGTGATGAAGGAGGATATCGGCAATGTCAAAGGTATCCTGAATCTGGCCGCCGCGGATGAAGGTCATGGTGCTTACAATGCCAATGCGCTGCTCCCAGATGGTTTTGCCGTTTCTGGCAAGGTTATATAGCAGAGTGCGGTCCTTATCCATAAGCCATTGGCCCAGAAGAGGATAGCAGCTGAGGTCTACAAGGTCCCAGTTGTTGATATAATCTGTATGTGCTAGATAGAAGTCTACGCACTGCTGCCGGAGCGGCTTTGAGTGCCTGAAGATTTCTACCAGGGAAAGCAGCGCCGCCAGGCGCACCTCATGATACTCGCAGCTAATGCATTCTTCCAGCTCAGGGAAGCCCACAGACTTCCAGCATTCCTTTACAACTGAGCGTGTGACGGGAACTTTGATGCCCAGAAACTTGTCTCCATAGCCGTACTGGCCAGGACCTGTTTTGAAAAACCTGGCAAGACCGGGGACCTGTGACGGACAGGCCTTGGAGAGCATTGTGGAGTAGAGGACGTTCATTACAGCAGGAAGAAGAGGGCAACGCCGGTCATGGAAACAAGTACGCCAAGTACCTCACGGAACTTTATGCGCTGCTTGTATATGACAGCGTATGGAATAAGTATGAATACAGGCGTAAGAGCCATGAGAGTGGATGCGATACCAGCATTGGCATATTGCACTGCCATAAGGGAGAGCGACACGCCAAGGACCGGACCAAACAGCGTCATAATGAGCGCGTAGCCCATTCCGGTGCGGTCTTTCACCGCCTTTCCAAGCTTTGGAAGGTCCTTCTGCAGGGCCATGAGGGCAAGGAAACCGGCAGCACCTATGACGGCGCGGATCATGGTGGACGCGAACGGGAGCATATCGGCCATTATGGAGGGGGCGTCTGCGGGGATGGAACTTGCATAATACTGCATGCCAACCTTGCTGAGGACCAGCCCTACGCCCTGGCCGGCTCCGGCGCCAAGACCAAGCAGGACTCCCTTGAAAGGGAGGGTCAGCTGAACCTTGTGCCCGCCGCCGCGGCTCAGGATGGATATTGCAATACCGCCAAGGGTCACGGCCATGGCTATGCCGGATTTCCAACTCAGAGTCTCTCCAAGAATGGCCCAGCCGGCAATGGCGGCAATGGGCGGAGCCAGCGTCATGAACAGCTGGCCAAAACGCGCGCCAATTGAAAGGTAGCAGTTGAAAAGACACCAGTCGCCAAATACGTAACCAACTATGGCAGAGAGGGAAAGCCACCACCATGCCTTGCCCGATGCATATACGGGATATGGGCTGCCGACGGTTATCCACAGCAGTACTCCCAGAAAGATAATTGCCATGGAAAGGCGCAGCACATTGGCGGTCATGGAGCCAAGCCGGTGGCTGGCCTTATCGGCAAAAAGGGCGGTAACCGTCCAGGAGACGGCTACAAACAGAGAGATTATTTCTCCAAGGTGGTTCATTTACGGGCCAGGGCGCAGGCAATGGCGCCAACGGCAACGGCCATGGCGGAAATGATGATTTCCACGGTTACCATGCCGACGTTCTTGGCCAGAATAACCGCGCAACCGTCCACCAGGAAGTGAAGGAGGATGGCCGCAGGGAACAGCCACAGCCACTTTCCACCTTTACGCACCGCTGTCCAAACCATGACAGAAAGTCCAATCTGAAGGATAATGGCCGATGCGCGCTCCCATAGGCCTATAAGATATGTGCCGGCGGTAGAGGTCTGCAGCTGAGCCAGTTGCGCCTGCACCTGAGCCTGGGCTTCCGCCGGGGCCGACGATATTAAGGTATCGGCCTGACCATTATTGATCATAGCGGCAAGGGCAAGGTTGGATATCATGGTGATGCCGAAGATGATGAGCATCTCTATGCCGCCGTGACCTATACCGTAAGCAACGCCGGTGCGTGCCTGGGAAGTTTCCTGTTTCAAGAGGAACTTCATGGCAAGGAACCGGCCTGTCTCTTCGAATACTCCGGCAGCCAGGCCGCCGTAAAGCGCATAGTACCAGATGTTTCCGATAATTGCCTGGCCGTGTGGACCCTTGAGCACGATCTGATGAAGGATGGGCTCAAGCAGAAGGGCAAACACAATGAATACGCCTGCACCGATGAGGATAGTCCTCCACCTCACCTGATACTTCTTTACAAACCACCAGCTTAAAAGGATGGGGGCGGCAATGCCTATTACGGCGCAAAGCGCCAATGTGATTGTTGTACTTACAGGTACCATATCTATAAGAGTTTCAAAGCTTTTGTGAGCTGGTCCGGGCAGCTGGTGCCGCGGCCCTTGCAGTTGATGCCTTCCAGACGTTCAATTACGTCTTCCTTTTTCATTCCCTGCACAAGGGCGCCTATTCCCTGAAGGTTGCCGTGGCAGCCTCCGGTGTAGCGCACGCTGCGGAGTGTATCTCCTTCAAGCTCGATATCTATCTGTGAGGAGCATACGGCGCCGCATGTCTGGAAGGAAGCCCTGCGGATGCCTCCGTCAATATTGTCAGATATTTTTGTTACTTCAAACATGATGATTGATGGTATTGAGATTGCCTTTGCGGACAATCACGTAGTCGTTTTCAAACGGTTTCTGGTCCGACACCCTTTTGGTGCGGAAAGTCTGGTACTTGATTTTCAAAAGGTCCCTCATTCTGGCGTCTTCGAACATTGCTGCCGCAGACCCAAAATACAGGTGTTCATGGGTGTCCTTGACCTCCACATGAATGATGGTTCTGTTATGTTTTAACATAGGATTTAAACAAAGATACGCTATTTCTACAAAAAATCAAAAAAAGTTGTAATGTCTTCAACTAAATATTATATTTGTAGAGCCGGGGCAAAAGTGCCGGGAGGTTGATATGAGAAAGGTTTATTTGCTGTCGACGGAACATCTGGAAGATGGCCTGTGGTTCCGGGATGAAGAAGATTTTAAAGTGGCCATGAATTACGTTGCTATAGAAGCCGCACGGCATCCTGAAGTAGTGGTGCTGGCTTTCATTCTTATGTCCAACCACGTGCATTTTGTACTTAAAGGTACACAGGAGGAAGTGGTGGAATTCATGAATAGTTTCAAACACCGCTTCTCAATATACTACCAACGCAAATATGGAGTAATAAAGCTCTTAAGACATAATAGGTTGGATATCAAGTATATCCCTTATGATGAAGAGGCCTGTGAAAGAGCTGTAGCGTATGTTTTGATGAATCCGGTAGCTGCTGGAATCTGTGCCCATCCAAGCCAATACCTCTGGGGAACAGGGAATCTGTACTTCAGCAAAACAGCCAAAGGAGGAACTTGCCTGAAAGATATTTCTTTAAGAGCATTCAAACGCATAACTCACAGTGATGAAGAATCCATTCCAGGAAACTGGCACATTGGCGAAGACGGCTACATTCTTCCCAGAGACTACGTGGCCGTCAAGGATGTGGAAGCAGTATACCGCCGTCCACAAAGGTTCAACTATTTCTTGAACAGCTCTTCAAAAGCAAAAAAACGTCTTGAGTATTCAGACTCAAACCTTCCGGCCTTCCGTGACCAATCAATTCTTGCAACCATCCCGGATCTCTGCCGCAGTTTATTCAACAAAGAAAGCTTCTATCAACTGCTTCCGGAAGAGCAGATTGAATGTGCCCGCCAGATCCGCTTCCGTTTCAGTGCCGATGCCACTCAAATTGCACGCGTATGCGGACTCTCCTACTCACAAGCAGCACACCTTCTGGATAGCTCGGTGTAGGCAACGTGACTGTTTTTGTCACGTTACCTGCATATTGGGTGGTTTTTGACGGAGATGTGACTGCTTTTGTCACGTTACCTGCAAATTGGGTGGTTTTTGACGGAGATGTGACTTGTTTTGTCACGTTACCCGCAAATTGGGCAGTTTTTGACGGTGACGTGACTTGTTTTGTCACGTTACTCGCAAATTGGGTGGTTTTTGACGGTGATGTGACTTGTTTTGTCACGTTACCTGCAAATTGGGTGGTTTTTGACGGAGATGTGACTGCTTTTGTCACGTTACCTGCATATTGGGTGGTTTTTGACGGAGATGTGACTGCTTTTGTCACGTTACCTGCATATTGGGGAATTATTGACGGTGACGTGACTGTTTTTGTCACATTACCTGCACCTGAAGGATTGGAAGTGAGGAGAGAAAGTTGTATATTTGAGTGATGAAGACAGAAAAGCATCCATTTGAGCCGTTTTTGCCGGAAGGGGCGCGGATACTGTTTCTGGGGAGTTTTCCGCCCCAGCCGCACCGCTGGTGCATGCCATTTTACTACCCCAACTGGATAAATGACTTCTGGCGCATCATGGGGATTATCTTCTTCGGGGACAAAGAACACTTCTGTATCCCCGGCAGGAAGAGTTTTGACGAGGCGGCCATCCGGGAGTTCTGCACCCGGCAGGGTCTGGCGTTTTACGACACCGCATGTGAGGTCCGACGGCTACGGGACAATGCCTCCGATGCATTTCTGGAGGTGGTTACCCCCACGGATATAGCTGCATTGCTGAGGCAGATCCCCACCTGCCACACCGTTGTCACAACCGGACAGAAGGCCACGGAGGTGATGGCCGATACCTTTAACTGCGACGTGCCTTCGGTGGGAGGATGCATCAGGGTTGAGATTCCCGATCAGGTCGGGAATGACGGTAATAACGGGAATGACGGTAAAAGGGAGATTGGTTTCTGGAGAATGCCATCCACGTCAAGGGCGTATCCACTGCCGTTGGAGAAAAAGGCAGAAGCATACAGAAAACTGTTTGAAATATGAAAAAACTGATACTTTGGGACCTGGACGGGACACTTATCGACACGCTGGAAGACCTGGCGGAGGCCGTAAATCACGCGCTCAGACTGCGCGGACTGCCGCTGCACGGGCTGGATGAATACAGAAAGATGGTTGGCCACGGGGTGCGGAACCTTGTGCAGCAGGCGTTGGAGGCATCGTCCCAGGAAATCAATGACCAGCTGGTAGACGAGGCTCTGGCAGATTTCAAGGAGTATTATCAGGCGCACATCGACGTTCATACAAGGCCGTATCCGGGCATGCCGGAACTGCTCTCTGAACTTCAGGCCAAAGGCATAAAAATGGCCGTAGCATCAAACAAGTTCCAGGAAGGAACAGAATACCTAATCAAAGAGTTCTTCCCTGACATTCAGTTTGTTTCAATACTTGGGAACAGGCCCGGATACCCTCTGAAGCCGGAGCCGGCAATAGTGCAGGAAGTGCTGTCAAAAGGGAACATCGGCCCTGAAGATGCCGTAATGGTTGGGGACTCCCCTACCGATATGCGCACGGCGGCAAACGGGGGCATTGAGGCAATTGCCGTGAGCTGGGGGTACAGGAGTAAAGAGGAACTGGCGGGAAACCGCATAGTGGATACGGTGGAGGAACTTGGCAAACTGCTCGAAGGATTCTACGTAAGCGACCCCATTTCCACTCCGCCAGAGCAGTTCCAAACCACGCTGCAACAACTTGTTTATGAAACGTTTAAAGCCAAAGGAATAAGCTTCACCCGCGTGGATACAGACCCCGGTATCACCATGGAAGACTGCCAGAACATAGACGCCAAGATTGGGGTGCACATCGTCAAGACCATATTCCTATGCAACAGGCAGCAGACGGAGTTTTACCTCTACGTGACCTCCGATGACAAACCCTTCGTCACCAGGGACTTCTGCGGCGCACTGGGGATTCCGCGAGTGTCTTTTGCATCGGCCGATAAACTCTGGGAACTCACGGGCGTACGGGTGGGCGCCACCACCATCCTGAGCGCTGTGCTCCCGGAAACAGCAAACGTCCATCTGGTGATGGACGCAGCACTGGCCCAGGCAGAGTGGTTCGCCTGCACCGACGGCACCCCTACCTGCTTTGTAAAAATCCGGACGCGGGACCTTCTGGAGAAGTACCTGAAAGGGAGGAAGCTGACTACTATATAGTTATCCCAATACTACGTCCAGCACCATCATGAGGGCAAAGCCAAGCGCGAAGCCTATAGTGCCGATGTTTGAATGTTTGCCCTGAGAATACTCCGGGACCAGTTCCTCCACTACCACATAGAGCATTGCGCCGGCAGCGAAGGCCAGCATGAAGGGCATGATGCCCAGCACGGCCGTTGCCAGCAGCAGCACCAGCGCACCGCCAAGGGGCTCGACTATTCCGCTCAGCGCACCAATTCCGAAGGCCCGCCAGCGGGAGTTCCCCTCCGCCCTCAGGGGCATGGAGATGATGGCCCCTTCCGGCACATTCTGGATGGCGATGCCAAGGGAAAGCGCAAGGGCGCCGGCCATATTGAAATCGGCAGTAAGTGCTCCGGCAATTGCAACGCCCACGGCCATACCCTCCGGGAAATTGTGGATGGTGACGGCAAGGGCCAGTTTGGCGGTACGGGAAAGCCGGCTCTGAGGGCCTTCAGGGCCGCCTGCGGGGTGTATGTGCGGGGTAATATAGTCTATGAGCAGGAGGAAGGCGAAGCCAGCCAGAATGCCGATCCCAGGGCCGTCCCCAGGAAAGGAATCATCAGGGCTGCAAATACTGGGTTCATAATGCTAATTACTTTTAATCCAGGCAATTGCCACAACCAGAACTCCAATGAGGAGTATCACTGTACCAAAGAGGACGGCGTACCAGATGCCGGTTTTTACGGCCAGCTTGACGCCTTTTCCCCAGCTCACGTCCAGCAGCTGCCGCAAGTCTACAGTGAGCAGAAGAAGCATCAACAAAACCCCTATGGACGCGCTTTCCCCAAAAGTAAGCAGAACCGCAAAGAGCATGAAGAAACTGAACTGGCAAAGGATATAGGCCGATGCCGCCGCCGTCGCAGACATCCCAAGCTTTTGCCGCCTGAGTGCAATGGACATGGCCAGCCACAGCAGGAAGAACTGCCCCAGGAACAGTGGGATTCCCTGGCTTCGCAAAGTGCCTTCCAGCGCCGCAAGGGCCGATTCTCCGCGGGTTTTCACCTCCTCAGGATGCCTGTCCAGATTAAGATACGTATGTCCCCGCATCACCAGGAGTGCGATATTCTTGACAATCTTATCGCCCATACTCGATTCCAACGAATCTATTTGAACAGTAAAATCGTTAGACTCTATGATGCTGTCGAAGGAATTCAGATTCTCTTTCTGCACGGGCTGAAGAACGGCGGACACAAGGGCGAAGAAAGCGTAGAAGATGATAAGCGAAGTGAGCGGCGCCAGGTAGCGCTCGTGATCCCCGCGGATGTAGTCCCGGATCATATAGCCGGGTCTTAGCAACAGGTGGGCGAAGGTACGCTTGGCATCGTCATTGAGGAAAGGGATGCTGTCAAAAGCGCCCCTGTAGAAGTCTCCCTTGCCCTTTCTGCCTTTGTCATCGGCCTTTTTCCAGGGAAGGATACCATGCTTCTGCCATATTTTGAACGCCCTTATGCGGACTTTCAGGGAATGCTTTCTCATACGGATACCCTCCGGCAATAATCGGCATAAACATCGCGGACGACGTCATCCCAGTTCAGGTAGAGGTCCTTTCTGGCGGCGGCGGATATGCGGGCGTATTCATCGGGCCGGGCCATGATGTCCAGAAGGAGGCGGGCGAAATTCTCCTCCCCAGGGGCCGATACATACGCGTTCACACCGGGCGTAACGGTGGCGGCGGTTCGGGCGCCTTCCAGGAAAACGGTTGGCGTCCCCTGACAGGCAGCTTCTATCTGGACAAGGGAATTGGCATCGTACAGGGACGGGAAAAGGAAGAGCTTCGCGCGGGAGTAGAGGTTCTGGAGCATCTCCTTCTGGGTGAGGCCGCACATGACGACCTCCTCCGTAAGGCCAAGTTCCCGGACCAGGGCGGAGAGGCGGTCCTCATCGTGCCCCTTTCCGGCAAAGAGCATACGGAAATTCCTGAGACCCAGCTCTTTGGCGCGGGCAAGGGAACGGACGGTGAAGTCGATGTTCTTTATAAAGTCGATTCTCCCCACAAAGAGGAATACGGTGGCGTCGGCAGGGACACCATAGGTTTCATTGACAATTCTGGCGGCTTCTGCAGGGTCCTCCACGGGTTTATGGTCCGTGGCGTTGAGGCGCACTTTGCAGGGGGCCGTGAGGCCGTAATCGGTCTGGTAAAGGTCCTTGATGCCGGAGTTTACGGCCCAGCACTCGTCGCAGGCGTTGAAAACACGCATTATGGCGCGCATGGCAACGTCCAGTGCGGGCTTTATCTTAAGCGGCTTTTCAAAGTCCTGCTTGTACTGGGAATGGAGGGTTGCCACTACGGGAAGCCTGTGAAGCTTGGCATAGAGCACGCCGGCAAGGCCCACTGCAAACGGAGAATGGATATGCACCATGTCTATCCCGCTTCTTATCAGCTGGGCTTCGAAAAGGGGGTCCAGCGCCGGTGTGGGAATGTCGTAATCGTAGTTAAGAAGAGGCAGGGAATGGCACCTGAGCACCTTGTAGGGCAGTTTTTCATCGTCCTCTTTCTTGTAGCCGCGGGTTTCCGGACAGAATACCACCACGTCGCAGTAATTCACCAGACGGCGGGCGTAATTGTCCACTACCTTAATGACACCGTCCACCATCGGATACCAGGTGTCTATGAATAATCCTACTTTCATTTCTTGGGTTCCATATGAATGATTATGTGGGACTCCTTGCCGAAGCGTTCCTTGAAGCGCCTTTCCACCTGAGACGCTTTTTCATGGGCGCTTTCCAGGGTCTGACTGCCGTCCAGACGGATGTGCACCTCCGCGGCGATGTGGCTGCCTATACGGCGCGTCCTGAGGTTATGAGGGTCTTCAACGCCCTCTACTTCGCTGATTAGCTGCAGCATTTCCCGCTCCGTATCTGCCGGAAGCGAACTCTCCGTGAGTTCCCCGAATGACGGGCCCAGCAGGTCCCAGGCCACTTTTACCAGCATTGCGCCCACCACAATTGAAGCCAGAGGGTCAAGCACCGTCCACCTCTCCCCAAGCACTATTGCCCCTCCTATGCCGATTGCCGCCCCTATGGAGCTCAGGGCATCGGACCTGTGATGCCAGGCATTGGCCTCCAGTGCCGGCGAATTGAGTTTGCGGCCTTTGATGCGGGTGTATTGGAAAAGGAGTTCTTTTACGATGATTGAGGCCAGCGCCGCCCAGAGGGCAATCTTGCCGGGGCTTGGAAGGTCCTCCCCCTGCAGCCAGTGCGCAAGTTTGGTTGCACCGCTCACAACAATGCCCACCGCAGCCCCGGCCAGTGCCAGGCCGATAAGAAGCGTCGCCAGCGTCTCAAACTTACCGTGGCCGTAGTCATGCCCCTCATCCTGCGGACGTGCCGACACCCTCACAAACACCAGTACCACAATATCCGTCACAAAATCCGACAGCGAATGCACCGCGTCCGACACCATGGCAGCACTGTGCCCTGCCACCCCTGCCACGGCCTTCAGCCCCACCAGCAGCAGGTTCACAACGCTCCCCGCAAGGGTAACTTTAGCTATTTCGTCTTCACGTTTCACAGTTCAAAGTTAACAATTGTAAGGTATTATTACAAGTCTTTTTGGGGAGTTGCGCGGCTTTGGTGTGGCTGTCAGAGCCTCTGGTGCACCTGGCGGTCCAGAGATTGGACCCCCAAGTGCAATAATGGCCTTTTTTGAACTTAGCGGTCCATCTTTTGGCCCCCTAAGCGCACTTGAAGGGGCTTCAACTCGCTTGGCTTACGCCGAATCCATCAGTCTCGCTGCCTGTTCGTAAGAGATTCCGCAAACACGTGCGACTTGATTCACGTTCGCGCTGAAACGGAAGCGGACCTGACGGACAAAATCAATTTGCTCTGCAGGTGTCAGCACTCCAAAAGCCGGTTTTCCAAAAAGGCTTTGACAAAGATCCGGAAGTGCCGCAAGGATGGTCTGATCACGGAATGACGGCAGTTTGTCATCGTCAGTATCTATTCGCCGTCTAGCTTTAGATGAGTTCCTTAAGAAGTAATTCATTCGCTTGGCATGCCGATAACAAGATTCCACAGTCTTGACAGCCACATAATTCTCCGGAAGGATGTAACCATCGTCACTTACCATCCATTCTTCAGGAAGAGTTGTGCTGCTGGTATGCAGAAGGCGTTTGCACTCCCTTCCAGACATGCTTCCTATGCTTCTGCCCATGGATTTTGATGCATTGAAGAACACATTCCCGGTTCCCCAGGGATACTGGCCGGGATGAGAGCATATATTAGCTGCCACACAGTTCATCTGAACATACGCTATCGCCCATTCAAGGGCTTCATCATCTGAAGGAATAAGCTTGTAATCCACATGATTGCGCCTCAAGAAATCCCTTTCACCATACTTCTTGCTCAAGTACAATGAATAACGTTGCTTCAGCGCAACCATAAAATCCTCTACCTCTTTCCTTGTACCATATAGCACAAAGTGAACATGGTTAGACATCAGGATAAAAGCCAGAACAATCACTACGCCACCCTGTGCTCCAATTGCCACATGGTTCATCCCCACTTTGAAGTCTTCATCGTCTCTGAACCATAATCCGTCCTCCAGATGATTCGTTGTAACAAGCCATAACTTTTTCATAATCAGTTTCTTTTTTCCACAAAGATACCCCTCCCGCCACACTCCCCCAATTTTTGGAAAGCCTTTCCAAAATTTGGAAATGTGGAAAAAAATACATTGAAAATGAGCTATTCTTTCCTCAACCTAAGTTCTGGAAGCAAGACGGCACACTCTGCTTGCTTTTCCGACTCTTCTTTTGGTTTCCAAGCAACGATAAAACGTACAGAAGCTTCATAAACAGAATATCCTTTAGATTCCCAATCAGACATGGCTTCCTGCATGGTAGAAGATAGTTTAGCTAAAGGATACTGAGATTCAGGCATATAAAAAAAGCCTCCTCTGTAACACAGTGCATCTCCGCCCATTAAAGAAAGAACTTCTTTCTTTCTGGATTTGAAAAAACTTAAAACAACACCTCTATGAGTCAGTTGCAGAACTATGTCTTCTGGCATAGAGTACTCTCGCCTATCGTAACTGTACTTGACAGAAGATGGACCGCCATCAAAATAGGCACCGCTGGTATAAATAAAAAGATTCCTCCTTGCTCTAGTCAAACCGACATAATAGCGTCTTAGTTGTTCATTATTAAGTTTAAAGCCACCAGACACAAACATATATACTTCATCATACTCCCTCCCTTTAGATTTGTGAATGGTTGAAACCACGACATCGGCCCCATCTACATCACAGAAATCCTCGACCGATGACTCATATATAAACTCCTTTAAATCAGTAAGATACTTACTCCTGACAGTATGTTCAAAATGATCAATGCATCGCTTTAACAGAACAAGACTTGTACTTTTCTTATACTTAGCATACGTCATTTCCTTAGCAGTATGCCACGCCTCGTCAGAAACAACAGGCGTACTTACCATCGTCTCCAGCTTTCGCAAAAAATACCGAACCTCTGCTAATGCTCCAAAATTAAACCCGTCTACAGATTGAATCATTTGAGCATTTACTCCGTACTTTCGAAGAAGAGCCAGCATTATGACAGCTTCTTCATTGGTCTGAGTAAGTACCCCAACAGAACCAATCCGAGGCCGGTTCTTTATATCTCTGGCTATAGGTTCATACAAATAATCAGACGTGAAACGTGTCACACAGACCAGTCCAGGCTCCTTACTCATGGAAACGATTGGTGTCTTTTTAAGACGATTACTCAGCTTCTTAGAGTAATAATTCGCAAAATCCACAACATTAACAGAACTCCGATAGTTGTCTGTCATCTCTACCAGTCGCGCTCCATCCATTAGAGAAAGATCATATAAATACTTAGAATCAGACCCTCTAAACTCATAAATGTTCTGATCATCATCTCCAACAGCAATCACTCTTATATCCTCATTCTGCGATATCAGAGCCTGAATTAATGCATATTCATTCTCGCTCATGTCCTGCGCCTCATCCACGACAAGTACGGTTTTACTAATTCTGTTAGGCTCGACTTCTCCGTTGCGAATCATCTGGGCTGCCTTCTGTACTACATCATCTGAATCCTCAAGCGTTCCTATGCGACCCAGCAAATCGAAACAGTAAGAATGAAATGTTTTTATCTCAACAAAATGTGCAGCATTACCGATAAGACTCATCAAACGCTCTTTAAACTCTACGGCAGCCGCCCTGGAAAAAGTAAGCATCAATAACTGCTCATGCTTGACATCCTCAAGCAACAGTAAAGATGCCAACTTGTGTACGAGCACTCTAGTTTTTCCGCTACCAGGACCGGCAGCAACTACAATGCAGCGCGATTCTTTATCGGATATAATCTCCATTTGTTTGGAGGAAAGCTGTCCAAAAATCTGGCGGTACTTTTCAGGTGTTATATTTCTTTGAATCTCCCGATATCGATCTCCTTTGAAATACTTGGCAATAAAACTCCGATAATCCATCCTAAAATAGTCTTGGACATA
>JAEEGJ010017288.1_pt1 | contig 16342 bp, 17 predicted proteins | sample 8958761 | NCBI WGS metagenome assembly JAEEGJ01 (sample SAMN16246546, study PRJNA631951) | gut metagenome | biome: gut microbiome; feature: rumen; material: RS-attached | host: Bos | place: Iran: Karaj | collected 2018-10
TGTAAGAAGGACCCGCTGCTTTAATCATACTAGGAGTGTTATTGCACACACCGATGATTGGTAAGTTATATTTCTTTGCTAAAGCAGTGGAATTATTTAAAACGTTTGGATTAAGAGTGTCGGTAATAACAATTGCATCATTAAGTTCGATGCCATTCATAATCTTTTTGCATTGAGCTTTTACTGATAAGTAACGTGAAATCTTTAATCTTCTAATACCGACGTAATGCCAAGAAATCTTACCTTCAGTCTTATTCTCTATTTCTAACTTTTTAAGTTTGCAGTACTTTCTAGAGAAAGGACGAATAGAAATAACTTCCACTTGATGAGTTAACGCTAAAGCGCGAATCAAACGGTTATGAAGATTTTGAATTGAAGTATTTAAAGATTCCCACGCTGAAGAGAAGGCCACATAGTCCTCTTTCTTAAGCGCAGTTGTAAAATAGATAATCTTCATATATTCGTCTTTGTTTGGCTCGCCAAACACACCCACATTATAGAGTTTTATCTTCCTAATGAACACAAAAATGTTAAAATTGATGCATGGAAAAGATTGATAAAACATGGAATGAGTTTTTTAAAAAACTCCAGAACGAAGACTTCTGTCTAAAACTCAATGACTTTTTAAACAAAGAATATCGTGATTATACTTGTTACCCACCAAGGGAACTTTTATTCAATGCTTTTAGACTCACACCATTAGATAAAGTCAAAGTGGTGATTGTTGGTCAAGATCCATATCATGAACCAGGACAAGCCATGGGTTTATCGTTCTCCGTACCTGAAGGAATTAAGGTTCCTCCATCTCTAGTGAACATCTATAAAGAGATTGCTCAAGAGTATAACTGCAAGATGAATTACTCCTCTGGTGACTTAACCTATTTAGCAAATCAAGGCGTTCTTCTTTTAAACTCTATTTTATCTGTCAGAGCGCATCAAGCTTTAAGTCATAATATTGATGAATATAAAAAATTTTTAGCCGCAGTTCTTGAAGTATTAGATAAACAAACAACCCCAATAGTTTTCCTTCTTTGGGGCGGTCCTGCGAGAAAATTAAAGGGCTATTTGCATAACCCTTCTCATTTAATACTAGAATGTATTCATCCATCCCCATTAGCCGCAAATCACGGGGGATGGTTCGGAAATAATCATTTTAAAAAGGCCAATCAATATCTTCACGATCATGGTGTGAAAGAAATCAATTGGCCTAATATCTAATTATTCATTTACTGTTACTTGTTTAACTGGGTAACGTTGATTGATCTTGATTAATGGTCCATAGATTGCAATGAATGCAAGTGTGGAGATTAAACCAGATAATGGAATGTAGAAGGCATTATATTCTAATGCCGCTTTTAATGTGTAGCCATACACTACAATTGAAGAAACGTTAGAACCGATATATCTCACTAATGTGGATAATAAACCAGCCACGAAAATAAAGGTGATACCTTTGACGTTGTAGGTCTTTTGTTCGTCGGAGAAGATGAACTTTCTGAAGAAGCCCATTACAGCGACAGAGCCAAAACCAATTAAGTAGTCAAATGGATAGCAAGCAAAGCCATAGCCGTCAGTTAAACATGTTAATAAACCATAGATAATACCACCGGCAATGAAACCATGTTGAGGACCATGTCTTAAAGCGATGATCATTAATGGCAACATTTGGAAGTTGATAGAGCCACCTGTTGGACCAACAGGAATCTTAATGAAGTTAAGAACAAAGGCTAAGGAAATCAACATACCTTCTTCAACGATTTGTCTAACTGTATGTTGCTTATTTGTGGCCATGGTGAAGGCAAAGGCAAAGTTAGTAAATGCAATACCTAAACCGCTACCCCAAGAGAGAGTGACATCATGTAATGATGCATCGAAACCTTCTTGCGCTGTATCACCAACGATTTTAGCGTAATCCATAACCGCGTTTTCATCCGCTTTAAAGAATTCCTTGCTTAAAATAATCATGCACATTGCAAGTAAGAAGAACATACCACTTGCGGTTAATAATTCTTGTTTGATTCTGCTAGCGCCCGCTAAGCCGATACCAACAACAATCAAGCCTAATGTGATGTACATTGTGTAATTTAGTTTGAAGCTAGAAGTGAAGTAAGTGATTAAGTTCACGTTATAAACGTAATCTGTTTTACTAACTCTTTCTCCAGTCACTGTGTCATAAACTGCTTCTCTAATTTCATAATTAAGAATTGGTAAGAGTAAGAACAAAATAGCGATGACTGCGCTTCCAATAGCGAAAAGCCATCCATATTTTGCCCAAAAGTTTTGAGTTTTTTGTTCCATAATGGACCTCCTTAAATAAAAACCCCCAAACTAGTCGAGGGAAGAACAATTTAAATAAAAAAGTTCCCTCCGCTAGAATTACCTAGATCAGGTACGGTCGGTCCCAAGAAGGACCCTCTCAGCCGAATTTCGTTCAGCTCCCACCAGTAATCATAAACTTTTGTTTACCTAATGCAACTGGATTTTTGTCACGTGTGATATATAAATCAGTAACATTATAAATGTTGTTGTGTTATAGTTATTACAGTTTGGAGGAACTCCCATGGAAGAAAAAGATATCAAGGAAAATATGGAAGGCTTACAAGAAGAAAATCAAGCCGATAGACCATATCAATCAATTGTCGAAGAAAAAAGACAAGAACTCTTTAAGGCGTATTCTACTCAAAGAAGAATTAGTAATATCCTTATGATCGTGATTCTCATCGCTATCGTTGGTGTCATGTTCTTAATTATGAATAATAACCAAGTTTTAAAGATTATTGGTTATGTTGGTGCTGGTCTTCTTTTAGTTGGTATGTTCCTTTACTACTTCTTAAGTAGAAAGGGCTTCCCAAAGAAAACAAAAGAATACATGGCTTATGTCACACAAGTGTTAAGAGATAGACAGTTCAAAGACACATATGATGATGTGAAATACACTCCAGAAGAAAAGATGGCGGCTAGCGACTTTGCTGGTGATGGTGTCTATAAAGATGTAGCCATGACAAATTCCAGAAACATCGTGAGAATGGAATACAAAGGTCATCACGTCACCTACGGCGAAGTAGCATTATTAAGACCTGCTCAAAAAAGACAACAAGTTCCACCTTTATTTGTTGGTAAATACATTGCCATGCCAAATGAATTAGAATTTGAAGGTCGTTTCGTTATTGCTTATAAGAACCCAAAACAACCATACGACTTACCAAACAATGTCGATGATTTAGTGGTCTTAGAAGAAAAAGAAGATTTAGTGGTCTATGGCCCACAAGATGCTGACTTCCGTAAAGTTTTGGGTGCCAGCTTCATCAATGAAGTCCGTAGACTCAGATTAGACAATCATCTATTCAACGTTAACGTTGCTGTCTGGGGTGGTCATTCCGCAGCATACTTAAGTTATGATGATGGAGTGATGGCTATCCCATTTGAAAAGCCATTTGATTACGAAGGATTTGAACAATCCTGCAAAGATGTTGACGCTCTCATTAGATTATTAGCGGGAGAATAATATGTCATCCGTCGGACGTTGGTATAGTATCCGTTGTTATAAACATAATGGTGCCTTACATAGAGTGTGGGACCGTGGTTTAGTATTAGAAAACAACGAAGACTATCTAGTCATAGCGACTAAAAAGGCCAAAGTTATTGAGGCTAATGGCCGCTGCTGGTTTACTAAAGAACCAGCGGTTACCATCTTCTCTAAAAAGGAATGGTGGAATGTTATCTGCATGATGAAAAAGGATGGCGTTTGCTATTACTGCAATATCGCTTCTCCTAGCATCATTGATAAAGACTCAATCAAGTACATTGATTATGATTTAGATGCTAAGCTCTTTCATGACAATGAAATTAGAGTTTTAGATGAAAAAGAATATCTACACCATAAAAACACTTATCAATATAGTGACGAATTAGATGCGGTTCTAAAGAACCAAACCAAAATCATCGTCGAAAGAATGCGCAAAAGAGAATTCCCATTTAATGATGGTTTGATTAACAACTATTTCGCCCAATATTTAGAAAGCACAAAGAAAGAATAAACATGGAATATCAAATTACTACAAGAAGCGCCGAAGAAACAATGGATCTTGGGCAGAAATTTGTTGCCCTCTGTAAACCTGGTTCTACATTCTGTTTAACCGGTGATTTAGGCGCGGGAAAAACCACTCTTGTTAGAGGTATCGCCAAAGCTTTAAACATTAAAAGCGTTGTTCAATCTCCAACATTTAACATTATGAAAGTTTACTTCGATGGTGATAGACCATTAATTCATATTGATGCCTATCGTCTCGCGGATGTGAATACTGATATTGGTTTAGATGAATACATTGGTTATGAAACCGGTATTACCGTTATTGAATGGCCAATGTTTATTGAAAGATTAATTCCAAAAGGTAGTAATGAAATCAATATCGTAAATCTTGGAAATGATGTTCGTAAAATTACCATTACCACAAGTGACAATAGTCTTTTAGAGGGCCTTAAAAAATGATTACAGTCTTATTAGATTCTTCAAATACAAATCTTTCAGTAGGTGTCGCAAAGGATAACCTTCTTTTAGAATGTATTTCTTATGAAGCTTGGCAAAGACAATCCGAATATATGATTCTTGAATTAGACAAGCTATTTAATAAATACGCTATTAGCAAAGATGATATTTCTGATGTTGTTGTTGCTAAAGGTCCAGGATCATATACAGGCGTTAGAATTGCTATTACAATCGCAAAAACAATTGCGACTGCATTAGATGCCAAATTATATGCTGTTAGTTCATTAAGAGTGTTAAAAGACGGGGTACGACCATCGATTTGCTTAATCAATGCTCGCAGTGGTCGTTCATATATTGGTGTTTATGAAGGCACCAAAACAATTCTTGAAGATCAAATTATGAAGAATGAAGATGTCCTCAAATATATTGAAGTACATCCAGAATATAGTGTCTGTGGTGAAACAAAGTATTTAGGTATTGAAGGAGTTATCTCCAACAATATCCAAGAGATGCTTTCTTTAAAGGAATCTTTAGATTCTCTTAACCCACTTTCACTAAAGCCAGTGTACATGAAGGAAGAGTATGCAAAACCTATTTATTAACATTAGAGAAGCTACTGACAAAGACTTACCAATCATCATGCAAATTGAAGGTTTGTGTTTTCCTCATGGCGCTTGGAAAGAAGAGAATATTCTCTATGAATTGCACGAAAACCCTGTTTCTCATTTCTGGGTAATTGAATTGTCCCTTAATGAGAACGACACTTATCGCGTTGTTGGTTTCTGCGATTATTGGGAAACATTTGATAGTGCAACTATTTGTCAAATTGCCGTTCATCCATATTTGCAAAGAAAACAACTGGGTTCAGCAATGATGGATGAGATATATAACGATTGTTTTGCGAAAAAAATTCAAACAATCACTTTAGAAGTAAGAGTGGGCAATCTTCCTGCGATTAACTTCTATAAAAAACAAGGTTTTGAAATTGAAACCACTAAGCCTCATTACTATGACAATGGTGAAGATGCTTACTATATGATTTTGAAGGTGAAATAAAATGGCATTAATTTTAGCGATTGAATCAAGCTGTGATGAAACTAGTGTTGCTATTACTAAAGATGGCAAGCTTCTTTCTAATGTCATAAATACACAAATTGAAGTCCACCAGAAATATGGCGGTGTTATGCCAGAGATTGCTTCTAGACTTCATTGCGAGAATATTGCACTAGTTTTAAAAGAAGCAGTGGAAAAAGCCAATATTAAATTAGAAGATGTTGATGCTTTTGCAGTAACAAGAGGTCCAGGTTTAATCGGCGCCCTTCATGTCGGCATGCAATGCGCAAAGACGTTGTCTTTACTTTATAAAAAACCTTTAATTCCAGTTCATCATTTAGCAGGACATATTTATGCTAATGAATATAACGAAGAACTTAAGTTCCCTTTATTAGCGGTTGTTGTTTCTGGTGGCAATTCTGAACTCGTCTTAATGAAAGGCCATATGGACTTTGAAATTATTGGTGAAACTAGAGATGACGCCATTGGCGAATGCTACGATAAAGTCGCTAGAGTACTTGGCTTACCTTATCCAGGTGGCATCCCAATTGATAAACTCGCTAAAGAAGGCGAACATTCATATCATTTACCAAAGCCATTAGCAGGTGAAGATACCTATGATATGTCTTTCTCTGGTCTTAAGACCAATGTTATAAATCTTGTTCATAATTTGGAACAAAAAGGTGAAAAGATTAGAGTGGCTGATATGTGCCGTAGTTTCCAAGATGTGGCGGTCGGTATTGTCATTCAAAGAGCCGTTAAAGCGATTAAAGAATATAACATTAAACAAGTCGTTTTAGCGGGTGGCGTTTCCGCCAATTCATATCTGAGAGAACAAATGCAGATTGAATGTCAAAAATTAAATGCTAATATAATTATTCCGCCTATGTGGTGCTGCACTGATAATGCCGCCATGATTGCTAAAGTTGCGGAACATCTATATGAAATGAAAGTATTCGCTGGACTAGATTTAGGGGTTGATCCTAACTGGTCTATAGAAAACTGGAATTATTTCGAGAATTAAAGTGACTAGTAACTTTAAAAGACTATAATAACTATTAAGGAGCTATATTTATGGAACCTATGAAAATAACAAACTTCGAATTATACGATATCGTCACTAATGGCGATCAAGAAGAAATCAACTCATTAGAGGAATTAGAACTTGAAGGTTGGGTCAAAACTAACCGTGATAATGGTTCTATCGGTTTTATTGAATTTAACGACGGCACATATTTTAAGAGTGTCCAATTAGTTTATACAGATAAAAGCGCTAATCACGATGTTTTGTCTTCTCTGAAGACAGGTGCTGCTATTAAAGTTAACGGCAAATTAGTCTTAACTCCAGAAAACAAACAACCGTTTGAAATCGCTGTTGATTCTTGTTCTTTAGAAGGTGATGTCAATGATGACTACCCACTTCAAAAGAAAAGACATACATTTGAATTCCTTAGAGAAATCGCTCACATTAGACCAAGAGCTAATACTTTCCAAGCCGTCTTTAGAGTGAGAAGTGTTCTCTCTTTTGCAATACATGAATTTTTCCAAAACAATGGATTCATTTATGTTCATACACCATTAATCACCACAAACGATGGTGAAGGTGCCGGTAACGTCTTTGACGTTGTCACTCATGATACCAAAGATCCAAACTCTTTCTATGGAAGAAAAGTTAACTTAACAGTGACTGGTCAATTACACGTTGAACCATTTGCTTTAGCCTTTAGAGATGTTTATACATTTGGTCCTGCCTTTAGAGCGGAACACTCTAACACAGTCCGTCATGCTTCTGAATTCTGGATGGTTGAACCAGAAATGGCCTTTACCGATTTAGATGGCAATATGGATGTTATTGAAGATTGCGTCAAATTCTGTATCAATTACATCCTTTCTGCTTGCCCAGAAGAAATGAACTTCTTTAATACCATGATTGATAAGACATTAATTGAAAGATTAAATCATGTCGCTAACAGTGAATTTAAGAGAATGACATATTCCGAAGGTATTGAACTTTTAAAGAAAGCCGTTAAAGAAGGTCATGTCTTTGAAAACAACAATATTGAATGGGGCATGGACTTACAAAGCGAACACGAAAGATATTTAACCGAAGAAATCGTGAAAGGTCCTTTATTCCTAACCGATTATCCAAAAGAAATCAAAGCTTTCTATATGAGAGAAAACGATGATGGTAAAACAGTTGCCGCTTGTGACTTATTAGTACCAGCTGTTGGTGAGCTCGTTGGTGGTTCTCAAAGAGAAGAAAGATTTGATGTTCTTCTTAAGAAGATGCAAAAACTTGGTAACGATAAAGAACTCGATTGGTATTTAGATACAAGAAGATATGGTGGTTGCAAACACTCTGGCTTCGGTATTGGCTTTGATCGTTTATTAATGTACATCACCGGTATGCAAAATATTAGGGACGTGCAACCATATCCACGTACAAGTAATAGCATTAAATACTAGAGGTAATTTATGAAAGTTGAAGAATTAGCTCAAGCCGAAAAAGAACAAAGAAAACAAAGAATTAAAACAAGATTCCTTTATGTTCTTGTGGGAATCGATGTGCTTTTACTTGGCTATGCGATATTTGAAATAATATCTCTAGTCATTCAATTAGCAAAATAAAAGAGAACTTAAGTTCTCTTTTTTATTCACCTTTATTCAAGACGTCGTTGTCTTGATTTATTGGTATATTTTGATTGAAATCATCTAAGCTCTTTTCAAATACACGTTTACTTAGTTGATACGCTCTGATGGTTCTTGCTAAATAAGCTTGAGCCGCTACTAAATACCAAAGAGCACCGATAACTAGTGGTGGAACTGCGAAGTAAGAGACTAAAGCAGCTTGTTCGAAATGTGGAGTAATAAGTGGTGGCCAATCCGCTAATACGGAAACCCCAAATACTGTTGTGTATTCAGCATTTGCAAAATCACAAATAAATAAGAGTGTGCCAAAACCATCATCAATATTAAATGGATTATATGACCAATCTTGTTTAATGGCATCTCTAATAATGATGATAAGTACACCAATAAGAATCAAGATAATTGGAATCCATGCTTGCTTAATGAAATAGCGGGTATTTTTCTTTCTTGCGTAATTTCTTAATTGAAGTGGTGTAGTAACAATATTGTTTCTAACGACATCGCTTACTAAAGTATCGCATTTCTTGCCTTGCCATCTCATGGTTTTCACAATTAATGATCCAATTAAGCCGATTAAAACGAACACTAAAATGAGAATCAAGAATATTGCTATTATGACTCGTTTATCATTTTCCGATAATTTGATCAATAAAATTGGATTCATTTTAGCCTCACAAATCGTACTTTATATCAACACCTGAATCAGTGTTATTGTCTTCATCGTCGTTAGCGTCACTATACGTGGAACTTCTAGGAACATAAGTTTCTAATTCTTCAAATTCCTCTTCTTCCTCTTCAGGTTCTTCACTAGTTTCTAAAACAGTGTGTTTTTCTTCTTCAACTGTTTCTTCTTCCTCTTCTTCAACTGTTTCTTCAGGAATATCTTCCTCTTCGTCATTAATGAAATCTTCTAAAGAAGAAGTATCTTCAAACACTGTTTCTTCAATGGTTGGTTCTGGTTTTGGCTCTTCTCTTTCGATAAAGATTGGAGCTTCTTTAATTTCTGGCATTGGAATCTCTTCTTCAAAGATAGGTGAAATGATATTATCGTCACGTTCTTCTTGGACTGGTTCTTCTCTTGCGGCCGCTGCTTCTCTTTTTAATCTAAGTTCTTTATCTTCAGGTAGTTCAGGGAAGAACTTTTGACCGGTGAAGAAAAAGATAATTGATTTAAAGATTTGGAAAATAAACGCTAATAAACCAATCGCACCAAATAGGACTAAAGCGACAACAAAAAATGGCGCGCCGATGACGTAGAGTATACCTTTTCCAAATGCCTTAAGTAATCCAATCATTGTAATAATATTTTAATTATTATTGCCCCTTTTTATCAAATAGTTATTCACAAAACTTACTGAAGAAATAGCTAGTGGGAAAATAATGGCGATTAGTAAGCCTAAAGGTGCTTTAATCGTTGCGTACAAAATCGCGAATATGAAGAAGGAAACAAGAAGCAATGCTCCTAATAACACATAGATCAAGGTTTTCTTACTAAATAGTAAGTCAATTAATAGGAAGATAGCAAAGTAAATACTGATGGCTAAGAATATCAAAGAAAGCGGAACATAAAAGAAACTAAAAGTTATAGATAAAATCATCGTTAACTCCGCTCCAACAATATATGGACCATAGGAATTCACCTTGGTATTTACATCAATACCAATCTTTTTAGCGTCCCCTAATAAAACAAAATGCGTTAAAGTACATTGCACTAGAGATATAAAGTAGATGAATAAATATGTGACTTCGGTCTTATAAACAAACTCATTGAGTTTAAAGATTGTTAAGAAAGTCACAACAATATCAACATTACCAATCAGATTAATTAATGGAATAAGGGCAAATGTTAAAGCTGATTCAATAATTGTGGAACTAAGTATTAGCCAGAATGGATTAATCTTCTTTTCTAATAAAAGACCAATCATAAAACCAGTGACTATTGCGGGAACTACATAAAAAATAGTGTCGCTTATATTAAAGATTAAACATAAACCGATACTCGCAATAGCGTAGATTATGTAATAACGCTTCTTGCAGTAATAAGAAACAACAGCACTGACAAAAGGCAAAAGTAGTATTAATAAAAACATCAAAAATGGAACATAGGTTGCTAAGACGATAAAGATCAAATTTATCGCTGTCATAATGCCCATATAAGTGATGTGATGGACTAGTGTTGTTTTCTTAGAAAAGAGTGCCATAAATTCATTTTACATTAATTCAAAATTTTTGTGAAAATAATCACAAAAACCGATATACTAATCTTAATGAAAATTAAATTGTACATTTTGCCGTTTTTCCTAACGGCATTGTTCTCCTCTTGCTCGCCGGTAGAGAGTGAACAAATGAACAAAAACACATTCAGAGAATATAATGTACCCCTTGATCATAAGATAGTTTGGTCGGATTGTTTAAAGCAAAAAGAAGATCATTATCTAGTTTTCTTTTATAGTGAAACTTGTGCTCATTGCCACGAAATTATGGGGGACGTGCTATCGTTTTATGAGGCAAATGTACTTCCAACTTATTTCCTTGATATTAAAGGTTCTGATACCATTGTCCCTATCTCAAACAACATCGATCTAACTATTGGAGTTGATAACATTGATGACCTATTTATTGCCGGAACCCCCACGATAATAGAAGTCGAAAACTGGATAGTTAAAGCGAATGTTCCAGGTTCAGATAATTGCTTAACATTCTTAAACGAACAAAGACTATTACATAAAAACTAACTATTCTTGCATTCGCGTGGTTTTCTTTGTTAATATATTGTTAACAATATATGAATTATCAAAATGATTTAAATGAAAATCAATATAATGCTGTAACAACCGAAGCACAACATGTTCGTGTTATCGCTGGAGCGGGTTCTGGAAAGACTCGTGTTTTGACATATCGTATTTCCTATTTGATTTCCGAAATGGGTGTGGAACCTTGGAAGATTTTGGCTATTACTTTTACTAATAAAGTCGCTAACGAAATGAAGACTAGAGTCATCAACATGATTCCTGAAGCTTCTAAAGATTTATCGATTAAAACATTCCATAGTTTTGCCGCTTACTTTTTAAGACACGAAATCTCAATTCTTGGTTTTCCTGCATCATTTACAATTCTTGATGAAGAAGACCAAACTAAGTTAGTTAAAGACATTGCAGCGGAAATGGGATTTAAGCGCGGAGATAAAATAGTTGCTTTGACACTTGCGTATATCGGCAAACAAAAACTATTAGAAAAGTATCCTGATGATATCAATATTATTAAACCCGCTTTTGAAGATGAGAAAACTTGTCTAGAAATTTATACAAGATACGAAGAAGAAAAATACAAAACTTATTCGTTAGATTTTGATGATTTGCTTCTTTTAACCAATCGTATCTTAGAAGAATATCCTGACATCAGAACGAAATGGCAGAATAGAATCGACCATATTTTAATCGATGAATTCCAAGACACAAATGACGTTGAATATAAAATGGTCAGATTCCTTAAAAAGCCTGAAGCATCTTTATATGTCGTGGGTGATCCAGATCAAACCATTTACACCTGGAGAGGCGCTAATCAAAATATCATCTTGGATTTAAACAAGAAATACCACGATATGATTACTATCGTTTTGGATAGAAACTACCGTAGTACGCAAGCCATCCTCAATAGTGCTAATAAATTAATTGCCCACAATAAACTAAGAGTAACTAAGAACTTATACACAAAAGAGAACTTGGGCGATCCTGTTAATGTTCATTCTTCTCCATCTGGTAGATTAGAAGCCGATTATGTTGCTAGAGAAATCGCTAAATTAAAACAATTTGGCAAACTTCAATATAAAGACATCGCTCTTTTATATCGTTCTAACTACATCACTATGGACTTTGAACAAGCGTTAACCCGTTATCAAATCCCATATAAAATTTATGGTGGTACAAAGTTCTATCAAAGAAGAGAGATTAAAGATGTTCTCGCTTATTTCCATTTAATCGTTAATACAAAAGACGATATCTCTTTCTCTAGAATTATGAACGTTCCAAAAAGAGGTATTGGTGATACTTCAGAACAATTAATCAAAGAAGAAGCGAAAGCGGCCAATCAATCGCTTTATGAATATATTCGTGATGTTAATCCTAAGGATTCTGAAATCTCAAATAAGATTTTAAATTCCTTAAAGACCATGATTACCAATGTTGAAATCGCAAGAAATGATATCGCTAAAAACGAAGAAGTCTTCTCTAAAATCTTAGAAGATATGATTTGGTCTTTAGGCTATCAAGATTATCTTCTAAAAGAAGATGATGGCGATGAAAGAGTGGAAAATGTCAGAGCCTTATTTGAAGATATCCGTCACTATCTCAAGAGTAATCCTGAATCTACATTTGATGAATATCTACAAAACATCGCTTTGTTATCCGCCCAAGACGAAGTAGTGGATGGTGACTTTGTCACACTAATGACTGTTCATACCGCTAAAGGATTAGAATATCCAGTCGTCTTCGTGGTGCGATTCAATCAAGGTGTCTTCCCTAATATGCGTGCCATGAACGAAGGTGGCTATTTAGCGATTGAAGAAGAAAGAAGATTAGCCTATGTCGCGATGACTAGAGCGAAACAAAAACTATATTTAACTCTAAGTAACGATTATTCCTATGTTATTCAAAGTAACTTAGGCCCATCCCAATTCTTAAAAGAATCCGGTAATGAAGTATTAGTTACTAGAGATAATAATATCTTTAGAAGCAATAAGCAAAAAGAAAAACCAAAACAATATTTCTTTGATGATGGTGATCATTTAACGTTCGAAGAAGAGAAACCAATCAAACAAGACTTTGACGATATCACTAACGATGTGACTGATTGGCATGTTGGTGATATTGTGATTCATAAAAAACTTGGCCGTGGTGTTGTTATTGCTTTAGAAGGCGATGATATCATTAGAGTTAATTTCGATGAGCATGGAGAAAAATCAATCTTAGGAACACATCCAAGTGTGTCTAAAGGAGGACACAAAGCATGAATGTAAAAGAAAGAATCGATGAGATTAGAAATCTTTTAGAAAAGTATAACTACGAATACTATGTATTAGATAATCCAAGTGTCAGTGACGCTGAATACGATCGTTTAATGCAAGAGTTAATCATGCTTGAAAACGAACATCCAGAATATCAATCTCCTTTATCTCCTTCTCAAAGAGTGGGTGGTCTTGTTCAAGATGAATTCGCTAAAGTCACACACAAAAGAATGATGCTTTCTTTAGCTAACGCATTTAACGAAGATGACTTAAGAGACTTTGATAAGAAAGTCAGAGAAGCAACTGGTTTAGATAAAGTCACATATATGGCTGAAATGAAGATTGATGGCCTTGGTATGTCACTTGTTTATCACGGTAATTTAGAATACGCTGCGACAAGAGGCGACGGCGTAACCGGTGAAGACGTGACCGCAAATATCTTGACAATTAAATCAATTCCATCCCATATCAACTGCAATGAAGACTTTGAAATCCGCGGTGAAGTCTTTATGCCTAAGAAATCGTTAGAAAGATTAAACAAAGAGAAAGCGGAAAAAGGTGAGCCATTATTCGCTAATGCAAGAAATGCTGCCGCTGGATCTATTAGACAACTTGATAGTTCAATCGCTGCTTCTCGTGGCTTAGATGCTTTCTGGTATTACTTTGTTAATGCTTCTGATTTTGGTATCCGTTATCATAGCGAAGCTCTCAAGATGGCAGATTCTCTTGGTTTTAAGACCAACCCCGAAAGAAGATTATGTAACGGCATTGATGAAGTTCTTAAATACATCGATGAATATACATTAAAAAGACCAACTCTTGGTTATGATATCGATGGTATCGTTATCAAAGTTGATGATATGGCTTTATATGATAAGTTAGGCTATACAGCGAAAACTCCAAGATGGGCGATTGCTTATAAATTCCCACCAGAAGAAGTTATAACTAAACTTGAAGATATTATCTTCACTGTCGGTAGAACTGGTAAGATTACCCCTAACGCTGTTTTATCTCCAGTTAGAGTGGCTGGTTCAGTAGTACAAAGAGCAACATTACATAACGAAGACTTTATTAAAGAAAAAGATCTTATGATTGGTGACTTTGTAGTTATTAGAAAAGCTGGTGACGTTATTCCAGAAGTCGTTAGAGCGGTTACTGAAAAAAGAACAGGATTAGAAATCCCATTTGAAATGATTAATAACTGTCCAGTATGTGGTTTACCACTTATTAGGAAAGACGCAATGCATTTCTGCGTTAATCCACATTGTGACGCGAGAAAAATTGAAGGCATTATTCACTTTGCTTCTCGTGACGCGATGGACATTGAAGGTTTGGGTGAAAGAGTAGCGGAGCAATTCTTTAACCAAGGATTCTTCCGTTCCATTAGTGAGATTTATAAATTATATGAACACCGTGACGAGATTATCGCTCTTGATGGATGGCAATCTAAATCAGTTGATAATCTTATTAACGCGATTGAAAAGAGCAAAGAAAACTCTTTAGAAAAAGTTTTATTTGGTTTAGGTATCAAAGAAGTTGGTGCCAAGATGGCCAAGACTTTAGCGAGAAAATATCAAAATATTGATAATTTAATTAACGCTAGCGAAGAAGAGCTATTAGAGATCGCTGATGTTGGCCCAATTGTAGCCTCTTCAATCAGAAACTATTTCTCTGATGAAAGAAATATGGAATTAATCAACGCTCTTAAAGCAGAACATCTTAACTTTGAATATAAAGGAAGCACCGCAACAGCGGCTAATTCATATTTCTCAGGTAAGACTGTAGTGCTTACTGGCACACTTTCTAAATATGGTAGAAAAGAAGCAACAGAAATCTTAGAAAACTTAGGCGCAAAAGTAACTGGTTCAGTTAGTAAAGCTACTGATGTAGTTATTGCTGGCGTTGAAGCAGGCAGTAAACTTGATAAAGCTCATGCCTTAGGTATTACTGTTTTAGATGAAGAAGAATTCTTAGCGTTATTGGGCTAAAATATATATTGAGAGTAAGGAGACAATTATGGCAATTCTTGTTACAGGTGGAACTGGATATATTGGTTCTCACACAGTCGTGGATTTGTTAAATTATAATTATGATGTTGTCATCGTTGATAATTATGTTAATTCCAAACCAGAAGTATTAAATAGAATTAAAAAGATTACAGGTAAGTCACCAAGATTTTATCTTGCGGACATTCAAGACTATGAAGGAATGAAGAAAGTCTTTGAAAAAGAAAATATTACAGACATTATTCATTTTGCTGGTCTAAAAAGTGTCGCTGAATCAGTTGCTAAACCAGATTTATATTTCGCTAATAACGTTGGTGGTTCTAAAGTACTCCTTCAACTTATGAGTGAATTTAATGTACATAACTTAGTGTTCTCCAGTAGCGCAACAGTATATGGTGTCCCTGATCATGTTCCTCTAAAGGAAAGTGATAAAGTGGGTGGTTGCACTAACCCATATGGTCAAACTAAGTTAGATATCGAATATTTACTTAAGGATTACGCTAAAGAACATAAAGACGCAAATATCGCTATCTTAAGATACTTTAATCCTATTGGCGCTCATGCATCTGGTTTAATTGGTGAAGATCCTAATGGCATTCCAAATAATTTAATGCCATATATTACTCAAGTCGCAGTGGGAAAACGTCCACATTTGAATGTCTATGGCAACGACTATAAGACTATTGATGGTACTGGAGTTAGAGACTATATCCATGTTGTGGATTTAGCAAGAGGCCATTTATGCGCTCTTAAAAAGTTAGAAGAAAAACCAGGTCTAGTTATTTATAACTTAGGTACTGGTAGAGGAGCATCTGTCTTAGAACTCGTCCATGCTTTTGAAAAAGCTAATAATATTAAAATTCCTTATATTATATGCGATAGGCGTCCGGGCGATGTCGATGAAAATTACGCTGAAGTAAGTAAAGCTTATCAAGAAATGAATTTCAAAACTGAATTAAATATCGAAGATGCTTGCCGTGATTCTTGGAAGTGGCAATCATCAAATCCAAATGGCTATGATAAGGAGTAAATAGTTATGTCAGAAAGAAAAAGTATCAGTTTAACCGTCAATGGTGGTGACCTCTTAAAAGGTTTTGAATGGGCCGCTGACAAAGAAGCAAAAGGTAATGTTGTCATCTTTGAAGG
>JAEEGJ010017293.1_pt1 | contig 16335 bp, 12 predicted proteins | sample 8958761 | NCBI WGS metagenome assembly JAEEGJ01 (sample SAMN16246546, study PRJNA631951) | gut metagenome | biome: gut microbiome; feature: rumen; material: RS-attached | host: Bos | place: Iran: Karaj | collected 2018-10
AACCTCTGGATTGGAAACGTTTTTCGACGAACCCATGTCCGTCGTCACGGAAGCGTCATACGTGCGAATTTGGCTTCTCAAAAAGCCTTCCGGAACGTTTCCCGCCCTGCCGCCATTGCCACCTGCCCACAAGTTACCTGTCCATTTCTCCGCCTTCGGCAGCCACAATTCGCAACGGATATACGATTCCGCCGTGGGCCGCAATACATATTGGACGGCAACGAAATTCGGCAGATGCGGTTCGGGATGGCCGTCGCTGGAGACATATGCGCCATTCGGCACGAACTCAAGCCCTGTAATTTCGCAGTTTTCGGCCTTAACTTGCCGAATCCGCTCCATGCCCGCCGCCATTTCCGCCGCCAATTTTTCGTCTATTTTGATATTCTCCGTCATAATCCGTTCCTTTATAGGCTTGATACCGACTCGTTTACGCCTTGCGGGGGCCTTTTTCGTCTGAGCCGCCGCTGTCATCGCACACATTACTACCAATATAATCCCTAACCATCTTTTCATAAAACCTCCTGTTGGTGTAGCGGCGGCATCCCGCCGTCGCGCGGTATTCGGTGTGTCGGCGGCGTCCCGCCGTCGCATTGCTGTTAATTTTACTGTATTTTACTTTACGCTGAATTGCTAAAAATCAAAGTTGAATTATAGTCATTAAATTGTTGTTTTTTGTTTCAACCATAAAAAAAGAGGTAGAAAATGCGTTCAAAACTTATTGCGTTTCTTTGCTTTGCCCTGACTTTCAGCCTAATGGCCGAAAATCCGAAGTACGTGTTCCTTTTCATCGGTGACGGCATGTCCTCCCCGCAGCGCTCCATGACGGAAGCCTTCCTGAAGAAGACCAAAGGCGAGGAATTGCTCATCAACCATTTTCCCGTAAATGCCGCCACGAGAACCAGTTCCGCCAACGCTCTCGTCACGGATTCAGCCGCTTCTGGAACCGCCATCGCCTGCGGCGAAAAGACCAACAATGGCCGTATCGGCATGTCCGCTGACAACACCCGCAAGATCTATTCCAGCGCCTACGAAGCGAAACAGGCCGGCAAGAAGGTCGGTATCATCACATCCGTGACAATCAACCATGCCACGCCCGCCTCCTTCTACGGCCATCGCGCCAGCCGCAATGAATACTATGAAATCGGTCTTGATCTGATTGATTCCGGTTACGACTATTTCGCTGGCGGCGCCGTCGCGTCCCCCAACAACGAAAAGTCCCCAGCCTACAAAGGCGACATCTACGAACTCGCCGCCAAGGCTGGATACAAAGTCGTTCGCAGCCGTGAAGATTTCCGCGCCCTTTCACGCGAAAACGACGCCAACAACAAAGTCATCGCCTGTGGTATCGAAGGCCCCGGCTACATGCCCAACTACATTGACAGCCATGACGGCCTCCTCCTGACGGATTTCGTCAAGAAGGGCATTGAGCTGCTCGACAATCCGAAAGGCTTCTTCATGATGTGTGAAGGCGGTGCCATCGATACAAACTGCCACGCCAACGACGCAGCGACCGTCATCTTCGAGACGCTCGCCTTCAATGAAGCCGTCAAGGTCGCCTATGAATTTGCGCAAAAGCATCCGCAGGAAACACTTATCGTCATCACTGGCGATCATGAGACTGGTGCTTTGACGCTCGGTTTCGCCAACACGGGCTTCCGTGAAAACATCGACAAACTCGCCCTCCAGAAGTGCTCTTTCGGCAAAGTCAAAGACAAACTGAAAGAGCTTGGCAAGAACAAGCAGGATCTGGTATTCGATGATATCAAGCCCATTCTGACAGATTGCTACAGCTTGAAATTCGATGGTCCGGCCGACGACATTATGACCGTCAAGCCAGCTGAAATCGAACAGCTCAAGGCCGCTTTCGAGCTGCAATTCAAATCAGAGAAGAAAAACGGCAACGCCGTTCAAGTCACCGCCCAGAAGATCTTCAACGCGAAGGTCGGTATTGCGTGGCATTCCGGCGGCCACAGCGCCCTGCCCGTCATCACGAGCGCATGGGGCAACGGCTCCGAACGCTTCAATCTGGGCGAATATGAAAACACCTTCATCTCCCATACGCTGAAGGAACTCGTGAAGTAACAAACTTCCTCCTCTTCCTGCAAACCATGCGCGGATTGCCGCGCATGGTTTTTGTTTACAACCATTCATTCCATTTTCGTCCATGCATCCCGCCGTCCAATATATAAAGGAAAAGAAAACGGATTTGATCACGATCGCCGTTTTTCTGCTCGTCTGCTGGGGGCTGACGTTCTTCAATTTGCATCCGAAGAACGACCCCGAACCGGGCACGAAAGAACGCGCACGCGTCATTTCCGTCGATAATTCCGAAATCATGGACATCGGCCTGCTCAAGACTGGTCCGCAAAATCTTGAAATAGAAATTCTTAGCGGAAAACGCAAAGGCGAACGCTATCCCGCCAACAACCAACTCCGCTCGCAAATGGAACTGGACAAGATGTTTGATGTTGGCGACACCGTTCTCGTCGGTTTGCTCCACGACGCTGTTCCTGGCGTAACCGTCTTGAATGCACAGGATTACTATCGCATCGGATGGACCGCCCTCCTCTTCGGGCTGTTCTGCCTGTTGTTGCTATGTTTCGCAGGGCTGACGGGCCTTAAGGCATTGGTTTCGTTCGTATTCAGTTGTCTCGCCGTTTGGAAAATCGTCGTTCCGCTCTGCCTCAACGGCGTTTCGCCAATTCTAGCCACTGTCGTCTGCGTTTTCTTTCTGACGGTCGTCATCATGTTTCTTGTGGCAGGCTGGTCGCGAAAATTCGCCGTTTCCTGCACAGGCTCCATGCTCGGCGTCATTTCAGGCTGTATTCTATCAAGCATCTTCACGCATCTTTTCCATGTCAACGGTGCCATCATGCCCTATTCGCAGGCACTCTACTACTCTGGTTACCAATATCTTAGCCTGCAGAACATCTTCATCGGCGCCATCATTCTCGCATCGTCGGGAGCCGTCATGGATCTTGGCATGGATGTCGCCGCAGGCATGGAGGAAATTGTCTATCACAAGCCGGATATCTCCCGCAAGGAACTCGTCCGCTCTGGCATCCGTATCGGCCAAAGCGTCGTCGGAACCATGACGACCACGCTGCTTCTCGCCTATTCTGGCGGTTATCTAACGCTCATGATGACATTCGCCGCGCAGGGCACTAGCCCCGTTGATTTCATCAACAACCCGTATGTCGCCTCCGAAGCCGTCAAGACGCTCATCGGGAGCTTCGCTCTCGTACTCGTCGCACCATTCACCGCCTTGGCAGGCGGCGTGATTTATAAGCTTAAAGCTTAAGGGAGGGTCGCACTCCAGTGCGACCGCCGCGCCACAGCGCGGCAATCTTATTCATCCAGAACATCCAGTCTCTCCAATCTCTCCAATCTCTCCACCAAAACCAAAAGGAAACCATCATGAAAACATTGGCACTCGTCGGTTGCGGCCACATCCACACCCCTAATTTCGTCCAGCGGATGGCCGCCCGCCAGGACATCAAAGTCGCGAAAGTTTGGGACCACAACGCGGACCGCGCCAAAGTGACCGCCGACAAACTCGGTGCCGTCGCCGTCGATTTCCCGAAGGACATCTGGAATGACGCCGCCATCGATGCTGTCGTCATCTGCTCTGAAACGAACCGCCACGAAGAGCTCGTCTTGCAAGCCGTCGCCGCCAAGAAGCACCTCTACGTCGAAAAGCCTCTCGGCTATTCAGCCGCAGACGCTTGGAAGATGGCCCATGCCATTGAAAAGGAAGGACTTATCTTCCAGACAGGTTATTTCATGCGCGGTCAATCCATCCATATGTTCCTCAAGAAACAAATCGAAGCTGGCGCGTTTGGCAAGATTTCTCGCATTCGCCACGTCAACTGCCATTCTGCCTCGCTCGGCGGCTGGTTCGATAAAGAATGGCGTTGGATGGCCGATCCGTCCATCGCCGGTTGCGGCGCTTTCGGCGATCTCGGAACGCACTCTCTCGACATTCTCCTTTGGCTTATCGACCAAGTGCCCGAAGCCGCCACCGCCTGCATCAAAACCGTCACGAACCGCTATCCAGGCTGCGACGAGACTGGCGAAGGCATCATAACCTTCCCCAACGGCACCATTGCAACCGTCGCTGCCGGCTGGGTTGACATCGATCAGCCTATCCAGCTCGACATTTCCGGCACGGAAGGCCATGCATGCGTTGTCAACGGCCAACTCTTCTTCAACAGCAAACATGTCGCGGGCGCCGACGGTAAGAAGCCGTGGACCGATCTGCCTGCGCAGCTCCCGCACGCCTTCGAGCTCTTCCTCGACGCCGTCATTGGCAAGAAGGTTCCGCTCGTCTCCGCGAAGGAAGCCGCCCTCCGCTCCGCCGTCATGGAAGCCATGTACAAGAGCGCCAAATCCGGCGTCTGGACAAAGCCAGAAGTCCTTTAATACGAGGCAATAAAAAAGGGCTGTTGCTTTTCGGCAACAGCCCTTTTTCGTTTTCTTTGACTATACGTCAGTCTTTGATTTCGATGGCTTCGCTCGGGCAGGCTTCCTTGCAGGCGCCGCAGCTCACGCAGTCATCTTTCTTAACGGTGGCGACACCGTCAACGATCTTGATGGCTTCAACGGGGCATTCGCCTTCGCAGGAACCGCAACCAACGCATTTCTCTTTGTCAACTTCAGCAGGCATGGTCTTCCTCACTATTTCTTTTCGTTTGCCGCCCGACTGCGGACCGTGCCGCGACACCGTCAGGCAATTCTACAATTTAACAAGTCATTCCAGATAGTCAAACTTTTTTCAGAACTTTGTTCCAACACGGCCAAGAAACTTGCCTGTACGCGTGTCGATGCGGACGATTTCGCCCTGTTCCATGTATTCCGGAACTTGAATTTCCAGTCCGGTCTGCGTTTTGGCGGATTTGCCGCGGTTCGTCGCACTCTGTCCCTTGATGGCAGGATCGCACTCAATCAATTCCTGTTCAACAACATCCGGCAGACGGATGCCGACGATACGGTCTTCCAGAATCAACGCGCTGATGCCTTCCATGTCTTCGATGAGATAGTATTTATCATCGCCGATGATTTCCGCCGCAAGCGGGAACTGATCGAACGACTCCACATCCATGAAGACGTAGTCGTTGCCTTCTTTGTACAGATACTGCACTTCCTGCTGGCGGAAGTCCGGTTCGTCAAAGCTATCTTCACCTTTGCAGGAGAGGTCGGTCTTCATCTGCGTCAGGAGATTCCGGCAGCGGACTTTGTAGATAGTTGCCGCGCCACGGGCGGACGGCGTGTGCTTTTCAACGGATTCGATGATGTGCGGCGCGCCGTTGACCGTGATGACGCCGCCGCTGGCAAATTGTTTTACTAACATTTTCTTTTCCTTATATTATAGTGGTTAGTGGTTAGTCGGGAGGGCTGCGCTCCTGCGCGGCCGCGGGATAGTGAATTAGCGAAGCTCAACATTGAGTTTCGCAGACAGCTCCTGGCGGATTTTCTCCTGAATCTTGTTGACTTCATCGTCCGTGAGCGTCCGTTCGGGATGGCGATACATGATCGTATAGGCCATGCTGCGCTTTCCTTTACCCAAGACCTTTTCGTCTTCGTAGATATCAAACAAATCGATCTTTTCGACATTCGGAAGCTTCATGGCCTTCACGGTGTCGATGACCTGCTGATTCGTCAGGCCGGCCGGAGCGACGAAGGAGATGTCGCGAGCCGTTCCAGGGAACTGCGGCAGAGGCTGATAGGCAATTGCCGCGCCACGCAATTGCTTCAATGCATCGAAATCGATCAACGCCACGAACAGCGGATTGCGCATACGCATGCCTTTCACGAGTTCGTCCGCCACCTGTCCGAAAATGATCACGTTGTTCTTGCGGACGTTCCATGCCGCGCATGCGCCACGCTTGAACGCAGGATGTTCGGCGGCTATCCATTCATATTTCGTCAGACGGCGCATTTCCAGCCAGCTCTCCAGCAGGCCTTTCATGTCGTAGAAATCCAGCCGTTCCGCTTCTTCCGCGCCGTAACGGCCAAGCTGGCGATGGCCTGTCATCAAAATGGCGATCTGCGTGGCTTCGCAGAGCTCCTCGCCTTTTTTCTGGAAGACGCGGCCTGTTTCGAACATGCGCAAGTCATGTTCATTGCGGGAGACGTTGTGGTTGACGACCTGCAGGATGCCCGGAAGCATCGTCGGACGCAGGTAGGCTAAATCTGCACTAATAGGATTTGAAACTTTCACCAACTGTTCTTCCGTCAAGCCAGAGCCCAGAAGGCACTGCTGCTGGGAGAACATCGTGTAGTTCAGAATTTCATCAAGACCCAACGAAAGTAGTTGCGCACGAGTCTCTTCCATCGGAATGAACTTGTCGTCTTTGATGTTTCCGACCAATTTCGCGGCGACGGGGGCTTCCGGAATCTTGTCCAAACCCTGCATCTGCGCGACTTCCTCCCAGAGGTCGTATTCATGCAGGAGATCAAAACGCCAACCAGGCGTATGGACGGACACTTTTTCATCGTCGACAGCCGTCACCGTGATGCCACGACGTTTGAAGCAATCCGCCATTTCCGCCGCCGTCAACTTCAGGCCGAGAACGCTGTTGCAACGATCGACATGGCATGTCAAATCGTATTCTGCGAACGGTTTGCCATAGCGGTCGATGACGCCACTCACCTGCTTCGCGCCGCAGAGTTCGCACAACAACGATGCTGCGCGGGCGCTGGCGTAGGCCGTCGTTTCGGGGCTGACGCCGCGCTCGTAACGATAGGACGAATCGGAGGAAATGTTCAAATTGCGGCTGCTGATACGGATGTTCGAACGGTCGAAAGTCGCGGCCTCCAGAAGAACCGTCGTCGTATCGTCTGTGATCATGCTGTTTTCACCACCCATGATGCCCGCCAACGCGACACCTTTTTCGGCATCCGCGATGAGCAGATTGTCATGTGACAACTTGTTTTTCGTGCCGTCCAACGTGACGATTTCCTCTCCGTCCGCCGCACGGCGGACGATAATCTGATGACCCGCCAACGTCGTCAAGTCAAACGCATGCAATGGGTTGCCATATTCCAGCATGACAAAGTTCGTGATATCGACTACGTTGTTGATGGAACGCAAACCGACGGCCGTCAACCGTTTCACCATCCAGTCGGGAGACGGGCCGACCTTCACGCCTGTGAACACGCGGGCGATGTACCGTGGGCAAAGATCCGGTTCGCGAACTTCGACGGACGCGAAATCTTCGATCTTCGCGTTTTCGTCGATGGCGATCGGCGTCGCAGGATGGCGCAGTTCGCCGCCCGTCTGAGCGGCCGCCTCGCGGGCGATACCGATGTGGGACAGCCAGTCAGGACGGTTCGGCGTGACTTCCCAGTCGATCACGCTGTCGCTCTGATACAGATCGGTCAACGGCGCTCCAAGCGGCGAGTCATCCGGCAGGATCAACAGACCGCTATGGTCGTCGCTTAGGCCTAATTCACGTGCGGAACAGAGCATGCCGTTGGATTCGACGCCGCGCAATTTCGCCTTTTTGATTTTGAATTCGCCGAAATCCGTGCCAAGCGTCGCGCATGGGACGCGTTTTCCAGCGTCGCAGTTTGGGGCACCGCAGACGATCTGCACAGGCTCGCCACTACCGATATTCACCATGCAGACGCTCATGTGGTCTGAATTTGGATGTGGTTCACGCGAAAGGATTTCCGCCACAACGACGCCTTTCGGAATCGTTCCAGACTCCTCAATTCCTTCGACTTCCAGTCCCGCGCCCGTCAGACGCGACGCCAATTCCTTAGCGTCCCATGGGATGTCAACGTAATCCTTCAACCATTGCAACGATGTTTTCATGACGAATCCTTTTTATTTTCAAATAGTTAGTAATAGGCAAGAGTTAGCGTGGGAACCATCTGTAGATCTTCGGTGTCTCCCCTGTGTTCAGATAATAGATGAAACCGAAAATCATGAAGAGAACCGCGCTGAGCAATTCGCCGGCAATCACGCCGACCATGAATGGCTTCAGTTTCCTCACCAGTTTCATGCTGCCGAAGCGGATGGCGCAAACTTTGATCAAATAACCGCAGAAAAACGCATGGCATGTCTGCTCCATAGGATACGTCGCCCACAGAAGGAACATGACCGGATGCAACGGCCACCACGGAACACGCAGACGCAGCAAGCTAAAGAACCAGACCAACGCGATGCCGAACACAAACGCGCCGACGAAATTCTCACGCGGCATAATGCGAGATATCCGCTGCCACCACGGCAAGGCGTCCGCTTCCTCCAGAGAACCAACCGCCTCCAATTGAAGGATTTCGGGCAATGCCGTACGGAACGCCATTGTCGGCAGACGCTTGTAACTCCAGTCCATATTCTGCGGCGCGCCCCATGTATAAACAGCAATGAGCAGGACGGCGACGGCAATCGTCATCGCGATGATGTACATCGCCAACGTTGACCAGCCGTATTTCGTCGTCGAGACTTTCGTGCGGTCGCAAAGCTTCAGACCGTTTGTCACGTATGGCATCAACGCTTGGCATTGATCGATGCTTAGGAAGATGCACACGAGACCGCAGATGATCTGCGCACGCGGCGGAAAGGCGAAACTGCCGAGCCCTGCCGTCAACAGACCGAAGATGGTCCATCGCGGCTGGATGAAGAAGAGCCCTGTCTCCGCGCTGATTCGCGAAACGACCACGAACGTCATCAGCATCAACGCCACCGTGATCAAGGCGAACGGCCATTCGAGGCCAAGCCGTGTAATCATCATAAACATCGCGATGAACGCAAAGATGAGTAACCGCATCGCCCACGCGTTCGCGGAGCCGCCGTCTTCCTTGTCCGGCTTGCGCAGCCCCAAAGCGCTCAAAAGCACATGCCAGTAGTAATGCCGTCCCGTGTAAAGCAGGAAGAAAAACATCATGATGAAGGCACCCGCACGCTGCCATCCCTGCCAACCGCCGACCCAATCCGTGTTCAGATTCATGCCGACCGTCACCATCGGAAATGCGCAGAAAACCCAGCAGAGCTGCGAAACCGCCAATGTCAGCGAAATTTCCGAACTCAGGAAGAACGCGAACGCCACGACCAGCGGGAAGAAACGGAAAACCAACAAACTGCTACCGTATGGCACACGGAACAAATTCGGCCAGACTTTCGCGAACGGCGCCAAGCTCCATGTCAGCTGGACAGGAATGTAATAGTCTGGATACCAGACGAATAGTCCATTGTTAATGCGAATGAACAACAGGATCAGCAGTCCCACCCAGAACATGCGATTGCGGCAAATAGCAGGAAGCAACTTGCCTTCCTCCCGTTCGATGAGCGTGGCATTGAAATCTGCAATCGGGAAGCTAAGATATTCATGCGCAGACCATTGGCGATACGTAATCAACGCCAGGCAGACAGAGGCCAGCGCGCTGAGGAAGACGAGCGGCATCCACGTCGTCAACGGCACACGCCAATCTGCCCACGGCACGCGATGCACGGCATCTTTGAAAGAGCGCCACATCGGGCGATCGCCTTCCGCAGTTTTCTGCGCACCAATAAGATACGCCGTCACCGTCCGCTCATACACTTCCGTGTGCAGATCAGGCTCCTTCTTCTCATCAGGCATGACGATCAGAGCGCCTTTCGGGGCATAATCCAGAACATGCTTCTGCTTCCAGCCGGGCGTCACGCGCTCCCAATGGTATGGCATGACCATCGTATGCGTGAACTGCTCCAGCATGCCGCGGCCGGGAATGCTGCACGCCGCGCAACTGACTGCCACGATCAGCGCCATTTCACCGCCACGCAACGGAAGTTTCTTGTTTATAAGCCCTAACAGCGGATTGATGAGCATGACGAACAGCCCCAATGTCCCGATAACGATGATGGGCAACAGGGAGCCATTCGTAAATGATTCCAGATACAATACGGCGTCATTGATATAACCGCATGCCGCGATGAAGATCGCGCATACGAAAGCCAGAATGATGCTGCGGATTGTCATGGGTTAACCTTATCTATACCTATTTAATATGTCTCTTGTAGAAACTAATAAGATAATGGTCATTGCCACTTTAGGCAAGAAAACCCATGAAAAAAACTCTCTCATCCTCCCCCATTCTTCCGCTAAATCACTGTTTCAGCGCTTCCGCGAAAAGATCGATTCCATGATTGATATAGGCAAGATGGTCTTCCGTATCACAAGACGCCCATGGTGCCATCATGAAGCCCTTCAACGTCTTGGAAGTCAAATCGCGGCGGCACGTTTTGACAAGTTTACCGATGACATCGTCCGCTCCCGCATTGACTTCACGGCGTTTCCAGCCAGACCAATTCGTTCCACACGGAACTTGTTCAAATCCCGCTTTTTCAAGATCATAGAAACCTTTGAGGCGTTTGTGGTCGGCCGTCTTGTTTTCCTCCAGTTCGAAGCCACCGTAGCATTCGTCATAGTACCAATTGCTCATCAGAACACTCTTCGGCGTCCATTCATAGAAATCCAGATGGTCCCATCCGTAGTCGCTCCATGCCCATGCGCGCATGCCGTTCTTTTCGACCGCGCCCACGATGTGGAGGAAATCGTGCTTCCACAACTCGCCTTTTCTGACACAGATGAATTGATGGAAACTATTGTCCTGATGATGGGCGGTCTCTTCGTCATAACCGATATGGAAGAAACGCGGCGTGCCGAAAATTTCGCCTGTGTCGCGGATGACGTCTTCGCAGACGCGATAGTACTCTTTTGTCGAAACCATGCGGCGGTAATGCTTCAGCCAGCCGTTGTGCGTCGTTGAGAAATTCAATTTCGGAATTGCTTCAATACCAAGTGCTTTCAAACGGCGGATTTCTTCCTGCATTTTCTCTGGCGTCCAACTGCCTTCGATGGCGAGTTCGGGATGGCTTGGAAAGACAAGCGCCTCGCCGATATCGATGACCAGCATGTTCATTTTCTGTTCAACCATGCGGTCGATCGCGCGCCGCCAGAGCTCCTCCTTGCTCCGCAAAACAGTGTCTGGCTTGCCGGAAGGCAGCCGCTGATTGTCCATGTCTTCGGGCATGTAGTCACACCACATGTTGTATCCAAGATGGAGCAGAACGGCTTTGATTTCAGCGTTTTTGATTTCACTCATTTGTGTTTTCTCCTAAAGTTATGACGTTCATTTGCTTATGATATGCTATTTGGTCGAAAAAGACAAACTGACTTCTCGGGTTGATGTCTTAAGTGTATGAGTTTGTTCAGGATATATGAAAACCTGTCCTTTCGGCATTGGCTTCTCTGTTTTGACCAATATGCGATTCGCCTCCACTACCACGTCCGTTCTTCCGAAACGTGTATGGATGCCAATCAGTTTCGGGCATTTCTCGCGTTCAAACGGATTCAATCCACCGCCGACAATGATGCGGCCGTCCGGAAGCTCATACCAGAAACGGCTTAGTTCCATTTCGATAAAACGGCCGTTGTTGCTGCCGTTCGGCTGCCATGCCGTGAAGCCGATGTCGTTGGCGGAATAACGTTCCGCCGTCAAATGGACATCCGGCGTGAGTACGAACCGACTGAACACGCGTGAGGCTATCCATGCCTTCTTCCATTCCTTCTGCTCCAAATACATTTTCATACATGTCAATTCGTTGTTGCCGACATAGTAGATGCCGGGCGTCACCTCCGAACAGAAAAGCCATCTGAAGGCGTTCTCCTCAAGCCACTTCAGATACTTCACCATGCGTGGTTCCAAGGCGGACGACACGCCCGCCGCCACGCAATCAAGGCATGTATCCGTGAAGCGGAACTCATTGCAGACACGCGAATCGTCACCAAACGACCGCGAGATGAAACCGTCCGATGTGGTGACGCGATCCAATACAGCATCCAAATCAATCTTGTATTGCCAGCATTCATCCCAAAATTCTTCGTAATCATGATGTTTCAGCATCTTCAGCACATCGCGCAACCGTTGCAGGCCACCCAGCAGCCAACAGTCGGTAAACACAACTTGTCCATAATCGCCGTCGGACGCACAGCATTCCGGCATGATGCCGTAGTTCGGATTCCCATCCGTCCGCGTGGCACGAATTTCACCGATGATCCATCGGCCTGCCCGCAACATCTTATTCAAATAGCTTTTAATGAACGACTTATCATCGGAATATTCCAAATAGTCGCAAGCGAGAATCAAGGCCGCACCCGTCGTGTTCGCCCACTTCGGACCGCTCGTGCCGATCGCTCCTTTCGTCGTCGTGAATTTACCAACTGGCGGGCAGCCGCCGTCCTGTAGCGAGAAGATGAAATCAATGGCCTTGCGGACTTGCTTGAAATAGCCAAGCCTCAGCATGGGCCGCAATGCGCACATTGCCTCCCACACCCACACATAGAAACGTTCGGAACTGCCGCCCTGGCATGGGCGGAGACGGTCGCCATCCGCCATCAGTAGCTGCAAATTGGTCAGCGTCACGGCCTCAAAGGCTTCCGTGTCACACTGATACGGCAATTCGACAACGCTCTTACTTTCCAGCTTCTTCCACGCCTCGACAGCTTCCTGCAACGCTTTGTCGAACGGCTTGTTATAACCATCCATGCGCGGCTCCACCATGAACGAAACGTCGAACGACTGCGATTCGCCCTGTTTCAATTCACATGTAAAATGCAGCAAGTGATTCATTTTACCAAGCTTGCAACGTTCCTGCACGCGATATGGCTTCTCCCATGAGAACAACGCGTTGACGTCCTTTCCCGTAAAATCCACCTCCTTCACCCATGTCGCGTTGAAACCTCCAGCGGAGACATGCCCCGCCACGCCGTCCTGTGTGTAGAATACGCCATCATGATATTCGAAGAAGTCGTCAGGCAACCAACGGGATGCATCCCATTCAAACGTATAGTAATGGTATTCAAAGACTTTTGATTCCAGTGGACGGCCTGGATGCAACCAAACATGCGCCGTTTGCGTCTTCGGATCATCGTTGCGGACGGTCATTTTCATGCGTAGATTACCGCCGATGTCAACAAAATACAGGCATGTGTAGATCAGATTCCATGCGCTGAATTCGATTTCGATGATCGGCAGGCCGCCGTATGCACGCCGTAACGTTGTCTGACGGAAATCCGGCACGAAGGCAGGATCGCCGAACGCCCAGCTGAACAGTGTTGTCCGCTGCAGTTGCCGTATCAATGAATCCCCTGTAATGGAAGTATTTAGGCCAGGCGTATCCAATGTATAGGCGTTCATCGCGCAATCGCACATGACCAATTTGTGCGACTCCGGCCAATTCAACGGAATATGAACCGACAACGGCATTTTCGCCGGGCGGTTTAGCTCATCCATGATATCCGCCCAATCCCACTCCTTCATCTCTTCATATTTCGACTTCATAGAAATCCCTCATTATTCTTTATTCTCTTTTTCCCTATGGGACGGTCCTGCGGGAAACCATCCCCTCTCCACGCGTTTCCGTTGTTGAAACACTTCACGAATGCTCCAAAAGCATGAAAATCCAATGACGCCTAATACCGCCGACAGCACAATATCCGCAATGAACAGCGACATCGCCGTTGCCGCAACTCCTGCCAGCAGAAACGCCCACCAGATTTTCACACCAAAATAATATTCGCCTTTGATGACCAGTGGATGGAACAATCCAATGACCAGAAAGCAAACCAGACCGATGACAATGCCTTGCCAATGCATGAATACTCCTTGTTTAATAAATCATGTTGTATTTCACTATAGCCTAAAAAGTGACTTTTCACAACTCTGCACTATATTCATATAGCCATTTATTCTTCCGTTTTTCACATCAAAGGAATCCAACATGACAGACGCCCTCCTCTCCTACAACTTCCCATGGACCGCCTACCCCCAGAACCTCTATCCGCGAATCGCACGTGAGTATCTCGACTATGGCATCGACCGCTTCGTCTTCTCCGAGTCATGGATTACCGAAGGACTTAAACATCCTGAATTCATCGACTTTCTGCGCGATTTCAAGAAGAAGATGGGCATCCACATCGTCTCCATCCATGCTCCGGCTGGCCGCGAATTCGATTTGAACATTCCCGAAAAAGAACGCCGCCCGGCCATGATCAAAGACCACATCAAGGCCATGGAAATCGCCGCCGAATTCGGCAGCAAGACCTATACGATCCACGTCGGCGCATGGCATCACTGCATTAAGCATGTCGATATGAATCTGTTACGACCATTCGCCATTGAAACGCTGGAGCAGCTCGTGCCTGCGGCGGAGAAGATTGGCATCGTCGTCGCCGTCGAGAACAGCTTTGAGCCACCAAACTCCATGAAGGAAGTCGTCGGCTTGGTTGAACCATTCGCAAGTAGCCCGAACATCGGCATTTGCTATGACACCGGCCATGCGCATTTCATGGCACCCTATCCATGGAAGAAGATGGAGGACTATCCGAAATCGCAGCATGACATGTGGTGGGAACACGGCATCATCGAAGAGGCGAACGCCCTCGAACTCGCGCAGAAATACGTCGTCACGACTCATATCCACGACAACACAGGCTATGCCGACCTCCATTCCATGCCGTTCGACGGCACATTGGATTGGTACACGCTGATGCCGAAGCTCCGCGCCTGCCCGCGCATGATGGAATATCAAACGGAAATCGAATTCGACGACGGTGTCAACTGGGCCGGCCAATTATTGGCTCCAGTCGGCGGCTATTCCATCAAACGCCAAGTGGAAACCTTCCGCAAGCTTGGCTTCTGATTTTGGCAGTCCACTGAATACACTGAATAAACAGAAACGCCTCGCAGACGTCGGCCATATTTCTGAAGAAGTTATCAGTAACCTATGAATCTTACTGAAAGAAGAATTTGAATGGCCTCCGTCTGCTCGGCGGTTTCCATGCGCAACGCGCAACAGAAAAATAACCATCAAAATATACAGAACACCACTCTTGGTCAGTTAGTCTGACCAAGAGTCTGTATTTGCTGTAAGCTTTATCATCTCACAAGTCGTTTGATTTCAACTTGAGGATAATGTCCAAAATTTACAAGAAAGCCCAAACGAATACCTGTCGCTTTTAAATAATTCTGCAATTGTGCTTCATGCTCATTGCCCAAGTGAGATAAAGCTTTCAGTTCCACAATGATTTTGCCAAAACAGATTAAATCTGGCTTATAAATCTGTTTTAGAGCATATCCTTTGTAATTCAATTGCAAAGATTGCTGTGAAACAAAAGGAATCTTCCGAAAATTTAATTCCATCTCTAAAGATTCCTGATATACTTCCTCCAGAAAACCGCATCCCAATGCCTTATATACTTCAAAAAAAGCTCCGCGCAGAACATAGCTTTCTTCTTCCATATAGTTCGGCACCACCTTGCTTCTTATTTCTATACTTATCCTTATTATATTTCTATTTCACCTTGATATACTAATATCACCTCTTATATCATAATACATCAAATTCTGATTTCAAGACAAATACATTATTAAAATATTAGCTAAACTAATAATATCTATTGAAACAGAATCCATTTTAACATAACTTCTTCAAAAACGCAAAGCCTAAATCAAGCAACCACAGTCTCTAGACATAATCTGTGTCTTTCATAAACCGCCGAGCTGCCGGGGCCGTTGGAATCATTCGTAATCAACGTCATATCTTTCCATTGAATCCGTAGGGAATGCGCGGCCCGGCGGCGAGGCTTTTCTGTTTATTCCGTGTATTCTGTGGACTCTTTTTATTTATCCCATACAGGAGCATAGCCGCCATCCAGCAGCGCGCCATTCTTTGTAAACAGCGTCACGCGAGCATGCGGACGCTGTTTTTCCGCTTGACACTGGAAGCTCACCGTATTTTCGCCAGCCACGATTTCCGGCAAAACGCCTTCCGGCTTTACTTCTGACAACAAATCGCCGTTGCCCGCGTAAAGCTTCGCCGTCTGTCCGCCGTAGTATTCAAGATACTGCCCAGCTTCAAGCGAGACAGGGAACACGATTTGCCGTCCACCGACTGCAACCATCGGATTCACAAGCGGTTGCGCAATCTGCGGCAACGCCTTGATCGGACTCAGCAGACATTCCACCGTGTCGCCTTTTTCGACACCACCGCACCAGATGTCGAAGCCCAACGTCCGCGCATAGTTGAACTGCCCGCGATACAGCGCATAGCCGCCGAGGGCGAAAGGCCACGATTGTTTCTCGTATTCCACCGTGCTCGGCATTAGCAATTCCACATATCGCCATCCCGTGAAATCAATTGTCATAAAGTAGTGCTGGCTGTAAATGCCATGAGTTTTGCAGATTGGCGCGAAATCCAGAACTTCGCCTTTTCCGTCACCTTTGATCCATAAACCGAAGCCTTGATGTTTGCTCAAGTCCTTCTCCTGGAATTCTATATGACGATAC
>JAEEGJ010017296.1_pt1 | contig 16332 bp, 9 predicted proteins | sample 8958761 | NCBI WGS metagenome assembly JAEEGJ01 (sample SAMN16246546, study PRJNA631951) | gut metagenome | biome: gut microbiome; feature: rumen; material: RS-attached | host: Bos | place: Iran: Karaj | collected 2018-10
GAGCTGTCCAAAGCTGACACGTGGTAAGTTCGAGTATGACTTCGGTGACGATGCTGGCTATACACCACTTCTTCCAATGTACACACTTGGTCATAACTTCAAGCCTGCTAACATCCACGCAGGTGGTCTCCGTTATCATGGTGCTGGCGTTATTGTAAGTCAGCTCCTCAAGGATAATATGATGCATGGCGTGGATATTCCACAGCTTGAGTCATTCGAGGCAGGTACACTCTTCGCACGTACAGAGGGTATTATTCCTGCACCAGAGAGCTGTCATGCTATTGCTGCTACTATCCGTGAGGCAATAAAGTGCAAGGAAACAGGCGAGAAGAAAGTTATCCTCTTCAATCTCTCAGGTCATGGTCTTATTGATATGCCATCATACGACCTCTATATCAATGGTGATCTTCGTAACTATGCTATCTCAGACAAGGAGATCCGCGATAATCTTAAGGAGATAGAGAAATACCAGAAATAAGACTCGCTTGCGCGAGTTGTGAGAAAGTAAATTAGGAGTAAATTAATTCAGTAAATAATAAAATTTCCTAGCGATATTTGTCGCTCTGTAATTTACTGAATAAATTTACTCCTAATTTACTTTCCAAAACAATCAAGCACCGCAAGGTGCTTTTTCTGTCAATAATCTATTCTTTTAATCCAAGTAGTCTTAATACCCAGAGCTCATTTTCGAGTTTTGCTTCATCTGTGTTTTCTGCTTTTTCCTGACCGCCAAGTACATCATAGTAAAGGTGCAGGGCTACTGCAGGTTTGTATGTAAGGTCATGGAAACGGCCGGAGAGGAAAGCTTTGCGCTCTTCCATATACTCTTTCCAGTCTTTATTGTCCATAGAGGCAATAAGTTCTTCGAATGTCATATTCGATGTGCTATACATATTCCATCTCTTTTGTCTCATAGCCTCGGCTGGATTCATGAAGAAAGGCTCAGTCTCTTTTTCTATATCGAGAGGTTTAGAGGTATCTACCATTCTCCATTTATGGTCTCTTTTAAGAACAGAACGGTCGATAGCCTCATATCTTATCAAATCATGGTAGGGGAAGCGGAATGAATTCACATTTGCATCTACAAACTCCTTCATAAGTCCCTTACGCTCCATTTTCAGATACCCCTTGTATTCTGAGTTGTTGATGTATGCCTGAAAGAAACTCTCCACAGGCTCGGAAAGTCTTCTGAGCACGCCAAGCTGATCATCCAGTCTTTCAAAATTCCTGTATATGGCATCATCAGGATAGCCGTTCATCAGGTCAAACAAGAGCATATATGCATACTCGTCGTTATTGGCAAGATAGCAGAAGCGACCATTCAGAAAATCCATACGAATTTTCTGGTATATATCCAGATCCACATATTCAATGAAGCTCTCTATTCTTGTCGGGCAATAGAGATGCTTATGTGTCATCTTCAGATAATACGGATGTAATTGTTTCCTGCCGATGTGTCTCCACTCGTGGTCAGGTTCTAAGAATCTGAATGTTCGCATATTTTTTCCTTGTTTAGGGTAGGGGATTATTCCAGTTCAACAACAGTAATGCCGGCACCACCAAACTGAACGTGTTCATCTCGTGCAGACAGAACGTTAGGGACTGTATTGAGATACTGTCTGATAAGCTGACGGAGAATGCCATTTCCCTTACCATGAAGAATTCGCACCTGAGTAACGCCAACGAGAATGGCATCATCAATAAAGTACTGAACGGCATTCATAGCCTCGTCGCCTCGCATTCCCCTTACGTCTATCTCCTGACGGAAAGATGAGCGTCGGCTGTCAATCGTCTCTCGTGTTGTCTTCTCCAGAGAAACATTAAGCAGATTGGCATGCTTGTTAGCAGAAGATGTATCTGGTGAAGGCGTAGGAGCATCAGTATGTTCAAGGCGTTCTGTCCTCATCTTTGTACGCATATCTCCAAAGATTACAACCGCCATTTTTCCGTTGCTATCTATAGAGTCGATAGCCCCGACGGACTTCGTTCCCTTGATACGTACAGTATCACCAGCAGTAAATACCTTTGTTGAAGTTTTACTTTCTTTAATCTCGGTAACAGCTTGTTTTTCAGACTTATTGTCTCGCTGATTAACGGCAGCGTCTTTCTTCTTCTGAGCCTTTCTCTCGCGTCTTGCCTGAATCTGGGCGATCTTTCTTGCGATAGCCTCGTCGTTGGCTGTAGAGTCAAACTCACTAACCTCTGCCTCGAATGCTTTTATCTCCTCACGCAGTTTGCGAGTAGCCTCTTTTTCTGCTTGCGCTTCACGTATCTCGCGTATGGTATTCTCAATACGCTTGTTAGCCTCACGGATTATCTCCTGAGCCTGTTCCTTGGCATGACGGAGAATAGCCTTACGCTCTTGCTCTACCTCGGTCAGACCTGTCTCGTATTTAGCAATAGTCTTCTCAATATCCTTCTCTCGCTGATGAACAGCCTGACGCTTGGATTCCCAATAACGCTTGTCACGGACGATATCCTGCAAGTATTTATCGCTTTGGATATAGTCTTGTCCAACAATATCAGAAGCGGCCTTGATAACATCTTCGGGAAGTCCGATTTTTCTTGCAATTTCAATCGCAAATGAAGAGCCAGGACGACCAATCTGCAACTGGAACAAAGCTTTCATCTCATGCCTGTCATAGAGCATAGCACCATTGGCAATGCCTTCGTGAGAATCGGCAAAATGCTTGAGATTCTGATAGTGGGTAGTGATGACTCCAAAGGCTTTGTGCTCGCAGAATTTCTGAAGAACAGCCTCGGCTATCGCTCCACCAATTCCCGGTTCTGTACCAGTACCGAACTCATCAATAAGAATCAAGGTGCGAGGACCTGCCTGACGTATCATATTCTTCATGTTGGTAAGATGAGAAGAGTATGTAGAAAGGTCATTCTCAATACTTTGCTCATCACCAATATCAATCATGATGTCAGAGAAAATGCCAAGCGTACTCCTTTCGCTAACAGGAATCGACAATCCGCATTGAAGCATATATTGTATTAATCCTGTTGTCTTGAGACACACGGACTTACCACCGGCATTAGGACCGGAAATGATAAGTATTCTCTTATCGCTTGTAAGCTTTATCTCCAACGGAACAACTTTCTTGTTCTGTTTCTGGAGCGAAAGCTGAAGAAGCGGATGTCGAGCCTCTATCATATCCACCATAGGCTTTGTCTTTACCTGTGGCTCAATAGCCGTTAGATATTCTGCAAGACTGACCTTCGCATTAACGAAATCGATCTTTGCAAGGAAGGTGTATGAATCGAGCATCTCCTTCCACCAAGGACGAATCTCTGCGGCAATCTCTTTTAGAATACGGATGACCTCACGACGCTCATCGTTCTCAAGTTCACGAACTTTATTGTTCGCCTCTACTACTTCTGCCGGCTCTATATAAACAGTTCTTCCTGAGGCACTTTCATCGTGCACTATACCGCGGATTTTCTTCTTTAATCCTGGGGCTACAGGAATCACGAGACGACCGTCACGCAAAGCCGGAGCAGCATCCTTTTCTACTAATCCCTCTGACTGGGCAGAACGCAATATCCCGCCAAGAATACGTGATATACTTCCTTCCGTCTGAGCTAGTTCCCTACGAATCCTTTGAAGGGTAGGGGAGGCACTATCCTTTACCTTGCCGAATTTATCCAAGGTTCTGTCAATAAGCCTCACTATCTCAGGGAAAGTGGCAACGCCATCTGCCATACGATAGAGGGCTGGATATGTCTTGCCGTATCCTAAAGCCTCCTTGGGAGTGAGTGGCTCTTCGGCCTCGGAATCTTCTTCTATATTGTCATTACGGACAATCTTTATAAGGGCATCTATAGTGTCAAGAGATTTCTTCAGGTTGAAAAGCTCTTCCTCTTCCATGTGTGTGCCTTCAAGTCGCATACGAGCGATACTGTCACGCATATCGTAGAAATATTGCAAAGGAAGGTCTTCGCGCTCTTCCTTCATCTTCCTAAGGTCGCGTATCTGACTGAGCCATTCCGTTATCTCGTCGGCATTATCAGAGAAATACATCTCGCTAACCTGTTCTCTTCCGAGTGACGACTGGCATCGCTCGTTGAGAAGAGACCTTATCTCTGTAAAACCTATTTTCTGTTCGAAGTTCTGTGGATAAATCATTCTTTCTAAGGAGTGTAAGGAGTACAAGGAGTTACGCTCCTTTGTCGCTTAAGGAGTACAAGACGATAGTAATTTGTTGTCATATAGCTTAGGGGGATAAAGACCATTGTCTTGTACTCCTTGAACTACTTGTACTCCTTATTACTCCTTTACTATATTAATAATGTGTACAAAGATACTCAAAAAGAAATGAATATCCAACGTGAATGAAAAAAATCTAATGATTTCAACGAAAATATTTTGTTTCATGCCCAAAATCGACTAACTTTGTAACCGAAACACTTGTATTTACACTTCCTTGTGAATAGCAAAAGACTATATCTGTCGGTTGTATGTCTCGCCAGTACTTTGTTGCTGAATGCCCGAACATATTTTGTTGCTCCTAATGGCTCAGACGAGTACAGAGGTGACATCGCACATCCTTTTGCTACCATTAATCATGCTGTTGAGGTTGCACAAGCTGGTGATACCGTTTATTTCAGACAAGGAATATATCATATTTTAGAATCCACTCCTGATCCCAAAGACAAACGCTATAACATCATCTGCCATTTCACGCGCTCTGGTTGTGAGGATGCTCCTATAGTCTTTTCCGGATATAAGAATGAACGTGCAGTATTCGATATGAGTGCCGTCCGTCCAGAAAACAGACGTGTAGTTGCTTTTCTTCTAAGTGCCGATTATCTCGTCTTCCGACAGTTGGAGATAATAGGTGTTCAGGTTACTCAGAAAGGCCATACCCAAAGTGAATGTGTGCGTTTTGAGCGTGCAAGTCATTGTGTGATAGATAATTGTTCTTTCCACGACGGTATGGCTATTGGAATATACATGATATCGGGAAGTGATAACCTCATCCTTAATTGCGATTCCTACAACAACTTCGATTCTGTATCTGACGGAGGATATGGCGGTAACGTGGATGGCTTTGGGACACATCTCACTTCTGCCAAATATACAGGAAACGTGTTCCGTGGGTGTCGTGCATGGTGGAATAGTGATGATGGATTTGACCTTATCAACTGTCTTGCGCCCGTCATTATCGAGGATTGTGTGGCGTTCTATAATGGCTATCGTCCAGGAACGCTTACAAGAGCAGGAGACGGAACTGGCTTCAAGGCTGGTGGCTTTGGCATGAAACCTTATTCAAGGATGGCTCGTAAGGTAGAGGTTGTTCCTTGTCATATAGTCAGACGTAGTATTGCCTATAAGAACAAGAATAAGGGTTTCTACGCTAATCATCATCTTGGTGGGGTGATGTTTGCTGATAATGTGGCTATCTCCAACCCTCGTAACTATAGCATGATATGCCGTAAGTCTGCTGAGGAGAATATTGATGTCCCCGGCTATGGGCATATTCTGACGAACAATATCTCGATTCGTCCTTTTAAGGATGGGTATGACTATACCGACTATGATCCGGACAAATGTACTATGAAGAATAATGTCACAGAAAAGACGATGAAGAAGGGCAAGACCCCATTCTTTGATATTACCAAGTTCAAGCCAGAGGATTATATTGCTCCAAGGAAATGAAACCTCCTTTTGAGGTGGGGCGGAAAGTAAATTAGGAGTAAATAAAACCTGTAAATTAATTCTGAAAATCATAAAATTTCTTGCGACGGATGTCGCTTTGTAATTTATTGCTCTTTTTATAATTTACTTTCTAAAAACAACAAAGGCACCGTAAGGTGTTTTTTTATTCTATTTTCATGTCTTTACATATTATGTAGAGTAGGGGATTCTTCGCTCTTCATTCGAAGATACTCCATCGCATCTCCATCGCATCTCCATCGTTAGTCCATCGTTTCGATGGAGTATCGATGGAGTATCGATGGAGCAGTAGCGGAGGAAGAGCGAAGGAAGAGCGAAGGAAGAGCGAAGGATCAACGGAACTATAAATATTCTCCTTTTATTTTTTTATCTCTCTAATTCTTTATGGAAATTATAAAATTTGTTAAGATTTTGAACAGGCTTTTGCTTTACGGTCTTTATTTGCGAAACGGAAAAATAGAACAATTTTACTGGATTATCAGTTTGGGACGAAAATGAGGGCGAAGACGAAAATGATAGTAGAAAATGGGAAAAGGAGAAGAAATGAAGTGAAAATTGTTTGCGCCAACAATTATTGAAAACGTTCTATATTGTTGCATAAACCCGCATAATTGTGTCATTTGTGAGAATTTACAATTAAAAAGTGTTAAATAATTGTATTTTTAACGCGAAAACTTTGCCTATTTTGTCAATTTGTAATACTTTTGCTAACGAAATGAAGTCGGAGAGCCGCTAAAAACGTAAAATTTTTAGTTGACTTTTTCCGGAAGAATGTGTAAAACGAGGGGAAAAAGGGGATAAATTTCTTAATTATTTCCATCCTAAAAAATGAATCTTTAAAATTATAACAACGTGAAAAAAATCTTTATTGCACTAATGCTGTGTGCCGTAAGTGTATCTACATGGGCGCTTAAACTTCCGCTTGATCCGCACGTGTCCTGGTATAAGGAGGGTGTGTATGTTCAGTTGACAATCCACGAGTGTGGGAGAAACTGCTCTCATACTTTGAAGCAAATCATCGAAGATGCAGAGATTAAGGAATCTGATGGAATCGATTTGATTACGGTGACCCTACCAGGTACCAGTGTCCACAAGATTGTTGAAGGTATTCCTTATTTGAAAGCATACACTATTGATTTGAGAGAAGTAACAGACATACATGGTACATATTCTCTTGGTTCTTGGAAAAATGTTAAGAACAACTATGTTAGCAATGTGCTTATGCGATATGATGAGCATTTAGGTTTGCTTGACAATAGTGTAATTGAGAATTTCAATCCTAAGAGACTTTATAATGTAATTAGTATTGGCGGATGTGAACCTTGTATTAAAACTGAGATTGATGCATACGTAAACGTTCCAGGTATGCTTGCCTATGGTCTTCAGTATATTTCAGAGTTGTATCCACATTATAGATACGAAGGAAAAGCGTGGTGGAATACTGGTACTCCTAATGGTGGTAACGGATATACCTATTATACCCAGTACTTTACCAAGGTTAGGCTTTCTGGTTATGTGTTTGCCCGCGATATAATGGCTAGTCATAATTATTTCCTGACAGAAGATGGACATATGCGTGCAGCACCTCAGGCACATGATTATCAGGCAGGTTATGAATATCATCTTGGAACTCAATGGAAAAATGAATTAGCTCCAAGTAATAGCGATCCGAATGTAATTTTTTATAATGAGCCAGCTTCTTATGGCAGTCCTCAGATTGGTGCAATGCTTGGCTCTGAGGTTACCAGTTTCGATTTTACAAACGCACAGTTTGGTTACTGGAAAGAAGAGAATGGCAAGAAGGTATTTAAGTACTATCCTGCTGATATGACAATTTCTATGCTTCAGAATTTGGGCGCAGATCCTAAAGATGGTAGAGGTGGTTCTGTTGTAGAGGTGAAACTTCCAAAATCACCTACACAGTATATTATCCCAACGGGATTCCTTGTTAATTCAAAATATATTCATGAGATTTGTATTCCTTCTAACTATACAGAGGTTTATGGATTTGCATTCCTTAATGATAAAAAAGGTATTAGTCGCTATACGACAACTGCTGCCAAGGACGATGAGATGTTAGGTATTCAGAAGGGGCAGGTAATTGACAATGGTCCAAAGACCTTGACTTTGCCTTCAACAATGAAGTTTGTAGCTCGTGGCGCATTTAGCGGTTATGGTGGCGCTGCTCTTCTTGAGGATGTATATGTTCTTGCAGAAGAGGCTCCTGTATGTGAGTTCTATGCTTTTGACCAGAAGACATACGTAGGTGAGGACAGCCACGATCAGGGACACCTTATTAAGAAGGGTAACTATGTGAACCCTAATAATGGTATGGCTATGCTCCATTTCCCAAATACAAAGCATGCAGATGGTACATTGAATCAGAAAGAGATGTTGAACTACTCAGACATGACTCGTAAGTATCGTCTTTGGGATGAGACAGGTGCGTTTGACAACGTTGGTAACATTCTTGTATGGCCAACTCAGGCTCAGTATAACCGTTCATTCAATCAGGCACTTGCTGGTGTGACATGGTTCGCTTGGAAGGAGAATGTTCCTGATCCTAACAATAACCCAACAGGAGCAGATAATCCAGAGTGGTCTTTTTCTGGTAGTAAGAATACTCAGGAAAGTTGGTTAGCAGGTCAAGGTGATGAGAAAGCCAACCATAATGCAATCTTCAAGATGGCAGCACAGAATGATGGCTTCTCTGAGCAGTTTACTACTTCTTTCGATGATGATAATCCAAATTCAAGCTTCAATCCTAATGGTGGTAAGGGACATGGATTCCATAATAATACTATCGATATGGGGTACTGGGATTCTAAATTGCTTGATTATGCAGAGCCAGAATCAGAAAATGACCGTCCGCTCTCATTCGATTTCGTAAAATATGGCGGTTGGCACCAGTTCACTATTGCAGAGCTTTATGACTTCATGCTTGAGAAGCCAGGTCCAAATCCTGATAAGAAAGACTACTTCAACTTTGCAAGATATAACAAGAATATCTGGTATGCTATCTGTTTCCCATTCAATATGACAAAGGCTCAGCTCTTGAAGGCATTTGGTAACACAAAGACAGGTGAGTATCCATTCCTTTCTACTCTTGCAAGTGTTGTACGTGATTCAAGAAATGCAAATATTACAGTTGTAATGAGTAAGAACCTTCTCAAGTACAATCTTCAGTATGAGAGTGGTAAGTCTTCAAATACTGTAAAGTACAAGAACTTCAAGCCTGATTACACAGCTGCTAATTATGGTGATGATGATATCGTGATTGAGGCTAACAAACCTTATTTCATTCTTCCTTGTCTTCCTGAAGAGGAGCTCGTCAAGGCTGCTACAGATCAGAGAAAAAGCGATATCACTCTCGTTAAGCAGGAAGAGGGTAAAGAGAAGGTTATGTTCCCAGCACCAACTCATGTTCATGCAGTTAAGGGTACATACGATGCATACGTTGACGATGCAGACAATGCAGTTGCAGATACAACATTGGCATTCAACTATTACTTCGTAGGTAACTACATTCCTCAGACAATGCCTGAGAATGCTTACTATCTTAAAGAGTACCAGAAGAAGAATGGCGACTACTGGTCTTCATTCTACCGTAATGCTCCTAAGCAGACAGGTTTGATGTGGGAAGATTATGATGCTATCGTAATTGCTAAGATTGACGATAAGGGTGGTTCACGTAGTAAGGGTCATCTTTATCCACAAGAGCAGCACTATGCTGGTAAGACTCATAACTACATCTGGGATGTTAAAGCTTACAATGACTGGGTATTCTTCGAAGGAACAGGTAATGAGGTTTATGCAAAGACAGCATTCGGAATGCAGGTGGAAGACAATTTCACAACAAGCATTCAGCTTCCTGAAGACTTCATGGTAGATGAGGACAGCAAGGTATATAACCTCAATGGTCAGTTTGTTGGTGTTGATGCTGACAATATGGCTAAGGGTGTTTACGTTGTTGGTGGTAAGAAGGTTGTAGTAAAGTAAAAACAAGACAAAACAAATTCGATATATATTATTAAGCAAGAAGAAATGAAAAAACTTTATTCAGCTCCAATTGCTGATTTAATAGAAACTGAAATGGATAACGTCCTGGCAGGTATTAGTTTCAATGTCATTATTGATCCTGATGATCCAGATGATCCACCAGGCCCAGGATTCGGAGAAGCTAAGTCGGGAGGCTTATTTGAATCGGATTCAAATACAGGAATCTTCGATGAGTAACAGATTTTAGTTTCTTCGTTTAAAAAACGGGGAAGTGATTCCCCAAGTAAATTTAACAATAAAGAACACGTAATAAAGATTCTGCGGGTGGCATGTTGTGAGGCATGTCCCCCGCTTTTTTTCGCTTATATCAAGTCTTGCTCATAATTCCAAATATTTGTTTGGAGGTCTCACGAAAAAGTTGTAACTTTGCAAACGGAAATGAGTCGTACAGACAAATTTCACAATTGGAGCTTACGCTCCTTATATTTGGAAAGTAAATTAGGAATAAATTGAATCAGTAAATTAATACAGAAAAATACAAATTTCTTTGCGACGAATGTCGCTTGGTAATTTATTGCTCTTTTTATAATTTACTTTCAAAAAAACGGAATGTTTTCTATTAGAATTTAGGATAACGCAATATATGGATTTTCAAGTAATAGCAACAACGATGTGTTCGTTGATTATCATCGTTATAGCTGGGTTTATATCTCATAAGCGAGGGATAATTAATGAGGAGTTTGAACGTAAGCTTTCGGGCTTTGTGATAAAGGTGACTTGTCCTGCACTTCTCATATCATCCACTATGGGCGACAAGATGCCTGACAGGGAGCATATTCCAATGCTTCTCCTTGTCAGTTTCCTGACATACTTCATTCTTATTCCTCTTGCTTATATACAGCCTGTTTTGATGAGAGTGAAGCGAGATCTGAGGGGAATGTATAGTTTTATGCTGACGTATAGTAATGTGGGCTTTATCGGGTATCCAGTTGTGGCATCAATATTTGGTTCGGATGCAGTATTCTATGCCTGTATTTTGAATGTCTTCAATACAATCACGGTATTTATATGGGGTGTGATGTTCATTTCGGGAGAGAACCTGAAGAATGGTTTCCGCTTTCGACTCTTTGTTTCTCCTGCTATGATAGCGACATATATCTCGGTTATTATCGTGATTCTTAATCTTCATACGCCGAAGGCGATAGCTATGCCGCTTTCCATTCTTGGAAATATGACAGTTCCATCTTCTTTGATAGTTATAGGAGCTGCATTGGCAGAGATTCCGACACGTAAGATGGTGGGAACGCCCCATATATTCATTATGTGCTTTCTGAAACTGTTGGTTCTTCCTTTGCTTGTTTATTATGCTATGATTATGATAGGGATAGACACTCGTATATCTTCTATCAACATGATATTGATAGCTATGCCTGTTGCAAGTTTCGGTACTATGTTCTGTATGCAGATGGGAAAGGATGAGACAACTATGTCGCAAGGCACGTTCTGGACGACTCTGTTGTCTGTTGTCAGCATACCGTTATTGGCAATGCTTGTTGCGTAGGAACTGCTACAATGGAGCTTGCGCTTTTGTTGGAAAGTAAATTGGGGGTAAATTAATCCAGTAAATTTGAATCAGTAAATTTTAGATTTTCTTGCGACAAATGTCGCTTTGTAATTTGCTGTTCTTTTTATATTTACTTTCCAAAATACGGCGATACTTTTTTGGGGGAAAGCAAAAGGTCAGCAGATAAGAATCTGCTGACCTAAGATGTTTTTCAGATTGTTTTGTGTGTATTGTATTAAGGAGATTATTATTTGTTCTTTTTCTTTTCCTTACGCATTTCTGTTTTTGCCTTCCGTCTTTCGACCTTGGCATTATGTTTCTCGACTTTTGCATTATGCTTTTCGACCCAGATATTGTGTCGCTTTAATCTATGTGCCTTATGTCTTTCGACTCTGGCATCATGTCTAGCAGCATGAGCTTTGTGTCTTGCATTTCTTGCCTGTATTCTTTCGTAATGTTTTTTGTGCATCTCACTTTCCAACTTGCGGACTTCAACTTCCATCTTGCGGACTTCTTTTTTTGTGAGATGGCATTTTGTGCAGACATCGCGATGCCATTTGTGGTTGCCTTTTAGAATATGGTGACGCAATCGCTTGTTCATTCCAGGATATACCCTTGTGCGATCAGCCACATACTTTCCTCCGCATGTCTCGGTATGGATGTGGAAGAGGGTGCATTTCTTCTTTGACCCGACTTCTGTATCCTGTGAAGCCAGATTGTTAGGCAATAGAGTGTTGTCTGTATGGATTACGGCATCTGCCGAAACAGTACCGAAAACCATCATTATGCCGATTAGTAGCGTTCTAAGTATTGTTTTCATTTGGTATCATGTTTTGTGGGCATGCTTGCTATGTAATGCTAAAAACATACCGCATGTTACTGTTTTCGTTTGCAAAGTTATGTAATTTATTGAGAATCCCAAAGAAAAACAGGAAAAAATGTGGGAAAAGGGTATAAATTGCGTTTCTCTGATTGTAATATTAAAAAAATGAAAATTTAGTATTAGATAGAATTGGCATTCAATTATTTTTAGTATTTTTGTAGTCAAATAAATGAAGTCTTGGCTGGCTCAACTTCATTGGTTATAAGGTTTGGAGGTTTTATGGTCATAAGGTCTGCATCGTTAATGGCTCTTCAGGACCTCAGAACCTATAAACCTTAAAACCTGCAATTTGAGCTATGCAAAAAGTTGAAATATATTTAACCTATGAGACAGATATTATTCTCAATCCTTTTAGCGGCAGGCTGCATGACAGCTTCTGCCCAACAGAAATTCATGCTCCCGAATTCAAATCCTCAGGCTAAAGATACAGAGCATGAGATAGAGCAGTATGGTGGCATTTCCATACTCGGTGTTGTTAATCCTTCGGTTGAAGTTTATCTACCAGAAGCATCCAAGGCAAATGGGTGCGCGGTAATCCTTTGTCCTGGTGGCGGTCTTAGGGCTTTGTCATGGACATCAGATGTGATAGAGATGGCTAAACTGCTTAATGCCAACGGCTATGCTGCTATTGGCTTAAAATATCACCTGAATACTGGTACAATGCAAATGCCAAAGGGTATGAAAATGCCGCCTATGGTGGATGTTACGGGATTTGCAAATTTCAAGGATGCAGATTGTAATCCTGCTCATTTCCCTCAAGGTGACAGTATTCTTGCCTTGGCTGCTGATGATGCCAACGCTGCTATGCGTCTTGTTCGTGAACATGCTGCGGAATGGAAGATAAAGAAGGTTGGTTATCTCGGCTTCTCTGCAGGCGGTGGTGTTGCCTTTGCTGCTATGAATATTGCGAAACCAGAAGAGATGCCCGATTTTATATGCACCAACTTCGGTCCTGCGCTTTGTCCAGTTAAGGTTCCAAATCCTGCTCCTCCGTTGCTTATCATGTCACGTGTTGATCATCCTAATGTGGCTGCCGGACTTGTCAGTCTCTTCATGGAATGGAAGAAAGCTGGTGGTAATGCTGAAATCCATCTCTATGGTGACGGTAAAGGTCCTTATCAGCTTATGCCACAGAATGGAACCACCACTACAGAGGCTTGGAGTCAGCAATTCCTCCTATGGCTGAAGGCAAAGGGCTTCTGCGATAATGGGAAATAGTCATAGTAATCTTAAAAAATCGTAACAAATTATTGTATTCAAAGATTTATTAGTACTTTTGTGCTCATATATAAGCGAAATAACTAAAACAAAAGGTAAAAATGAATTTGAAATTTAAGTTGGTCATGGCTCTGACTCTTGGAGTATTCTCCAATAGTTTTGCACAGATGCCAATGAGACCTTACAAATCCACGGTAGTAAATGAAGACGGTACTGTAACATTCCAATATCGTAACAACAATGCGAAGAGTGTGAGTGTTGATGTTCAGTTTGCCGGTAAGAACGAGATGAAGAAGGATGAGAGAACAGGCATGTGGTCGGTTACTCTTGGTCCTGCTGCTGCTGATATGTATCCATACAACTTTGTTGTGGATGGTGTTAGCATAATGGACCCTCAGTGTGAGCAGTATTTTCCTAATGAGGGCTTCAAAAACAGTCTTTTGGAGATTCCTGGAAAGACAGCTCTTCCACACGATATAAAGAATGTGCCTCATGGAAGTATGGAGTATGTGAACTATTTCTCTAAGAGCCTGAACTATACAAACAATGCTCTTGTTTATCTTCCACCATCATATTACAAGGATACAAATAAGACATATCCTGTATTCTATCTCATCAGCGGAACAACTGATACAGAGGAGGTTTACTATAAGGTAGGTCGTGTGAATTATATCCTTGACAACCTTATTGCCGAGGGTAAGGCTAAGGAGATGATTGTTGTATTGCCATACGGTAATCCTAACAAGCTCCTTCCTGTTATGCCAGCTAATGGTATGCCTGCTATGGGCTTCGGTAATGATGTGTTCAGCAATGACCTTATAGGCGATCTCATGCCATATATTGAGCAGACATATCGCACTATTAACGACCGTGAGCATCGTGCCATAGGTGGATTCTCACGTGGTGGTAATCAGGGACTCTACAATGGATTGAGTAACCTCGATAAGTTCTCTTATCTCTGCTCTTACAGTTCGTTTACATCTACCGATATTCCTAACGTTTATGACAAGGCAAAGGACACTAACAGTAAGATTAACCTCTTCTGGCTTGGTGTGGGAACTGATGATTTCCTCTATGGTAATGCTCGTGACTATACGGAGTTCCTTGATAAGAAAGGTATACGTAGCGTTAAGGAATATACCCATGACAAGTTCGGTCATACTTGGATGAATGCCAAGTATTTCCTCGACAAAACCCTTCAGCTTCTCTTTAATCCAGAAGCATCAAAGAAGGCAATGGAGAATGCAAAGCCTACGCTTGCCAAGACAGGAAAGGAACAGCAGTTCACCCCAACGGTTATGGCTCGTCTCTTCCCAAAGCAGATAGTATCTCCGGAATACGGCTCTTCTGACGTGACATATAACTTCAAGGCTCCAGAGGCAACGACCGTTCTTTTTGAGAGTGAGCTTCTTTCAGAGCCTCTGGCTATGCAAAAAGATGCAGATGGAGTATGGAGTGTGAAGGTGAGTGGTGTGGCAAACACTACGTTCAAATACTGCTTCATTGCAGACGGAACAAAGGTGGCTGACCCAAACAATATGTATCTCTCACCTGACAAGGGCTTCAAATACAGCATTTCAAAGGCACAAACCAAGGATCTTGGTAATGTGAAGCATGGTATCGTGACCTATAACTATGGTGAGGGTACAGCGGTTTATCATTCTGCTGGTTGTAAGGATGCTCCTACAATTTCCCTCATCATTGGCAAGAATGATACAGAGGAAAGTTGGTTTAAGGTTGGAGGTGCTGATGATATTACTGATCGTCTCGTAGCAGAAGGAAAGATTAAGTCATGCTCATTCTTCGTTGGTGAGACTCCGCTTCCTGGCACTAAGATTCTCCGTGCTGATGACTTCAATACATGGGATAAGCGTAGTAAGGCATTTGAGGAACTGCTTCTTGGCAAGACTGTGATCCCAATGGTAGATGCCTCTGCATTCAAGGCTACAATAGACGGTAAGGCTGTTGACCTCTATACTCTCACAAATGGCAAGGTAACTGTTCAGATTACCAACTATGGAGGTTTTATTGTATCTATGCTTGCTCCTGATCGTGCAGGCAACTATACCAATATTGTAACTCACTATAATTCTATTGGTGAGTATCAGAAGTATAACCTCGGTATGGTAGGTCCTGCTCTTGGTCGTTTTGCAAATCGTATTGCTAATGCTAAGTTCACTCTAGATGGCAAGGAACACAACCTCACAAAGAATAGTCGTGAGCATATTCTCCATGGTGGAAACAAGGGATTTGACCATGTCGTATGGGATGTTGTAAGTAGCGACAGCAAGAAACTTGTTTTGAAGTGTGTGCTTCCTGATGGTGCTGACGGTTTCCCTGGTAATCTCACAACAACTCTCACATACTCTCTTACAGATGATAACGGACTCTCTATTGCCTACGAGGCAACTACAGATAAGCCAACAGTTGTGAATCTCTCTAACCATTCATACTTCAACCTCAACGGAACTGGGGTAGGGGATATTATGGATCATACGCTCTATGTGGAGGCTGACAAGATTACAGAGACAACTCAGGATGGTATTCCTACTGGTAAGTTCATTGATGTTGTTGGAACTCCATACGACTTCAAGAGCGGATGCCGCATAGGTGATCGTCAGATGCAGTTCAAGGGCGGTTTCTTCCCATTCGGTCAGAGAATGGAGATTCCTGAAGGAAAGGTTATGCAGTATGACAATAACTTCTGCGTAACACATAAGGGAAAGGCTGTAGAGAAGGTGGCAACTCTCTATTCTCCAGAATCAGGTCGTGTTCTTGAGGTATGGAATGATCATCCTGGTCTTCAGGTATATACTGGTGCTCGTACAGCTATCGCTCTTGAGTCTCAGATGTATCCTGACTCTCCAAACCATAAGGAGTTCCCTTCAACGGTTCTTCGTCCAAAACAGAAATACACCCATACATGTATTTATAAGATGGGGGTGAAGTAAAAAAGACCCACCCCCAGCCCCTCCCGTAGAGGGA
>JAEEGJ010017300.1_pt1 | contig 16331 bp, 11 predicted proteins | sample 8958761 | NCBI WGS metagenome assembly JAEEGJ01 (sample SAMN16246546, study PRJNA631951) | gut metagenome | biome: gut microbiome; feature: rumen; material: RS-attached | host: Bos | place: Iran: Karaj | collected 2018-10
TCTCAATTTAATGTCCATCCATCGAATCTGTATCCATTTCTTGTTGGATCTGGAGTTGGTTTAGTTACTGGCTGTCCTTCCACTACTTCCACAGGATTTATAGCACTTCCACCATTAGAATTGAAAGTTACTGTATACTTGGTAACTACAGCTGGTGTATGTGTATTTGTTAATGTTGTTATAAATCAATCTGTATTTTGAGTAGATTCATATCATGGTACTGCCTCTTCTTCCCATATATAATCTACATTGTGAGATGGTAGTAAATTAGGAACTGTGTCTGTCCATTCGTTTCCTCCTGACAATATTACTGTTGATACTAGATTTCTACTTGATACTACTGGGCTTGAACCATTGTCTTTGTATAGATGAACAGTTACTGACTCAGGCCTAATTCAGTCTTGATTATCTGCATCGTTTCGCACTTTAGTCACTGTTAATGTTATAGGAGTAATTTCTTCAAAAGCATATAGTCTTGTATCCTCACTAAATGTATTTTCTGTAAGTTTTGTAGATTGATAATCATCTACATACCATACCCACTGATATCATGAAGGTAAGAAATCATCTAAATCATCCAAATCTATCTCCTTACCCGCTGGCACAAACTTTCTTCATCTATAACCATCATTAATACACAACATAGTATCTTCAAGTACTTCGATAGCACTTGTTGCAGTAAACATATCATGCTCTGCACATCATCAAATATATAAATCTAATGCAACAGGTGTAGATACTTCTGCATCATCTTCTACATCTGCGAAACAACGAACAGATGCTGCCATATGGCTATAGAATCCTAAAGGTCCTACTCATCATTTAGGGAAAAGTGTCACCCCCCAAGAACTCATACCTGTTCAATGTGTACCATGATAACTAATATCCGCATCTCCAAGCATACGCTCGGATGACCAATAATCTCACATTAAACCGAACATATTTATAGTGTATCAATCATGAGATCCATATAATCAAAGTCCATAATCTTCCATAAATCTATTTACTACTTCTTCATATTCTCAATGCCATTCTGAATTATCAGCATTATTATACCATTCTGGATCATTCAACGCCCACTGATTTTCTGGGTAATCACTTCTCATCAGATCTCCTAGATATTCTTCACATTCTGCGTCATTTTCGCACCAAGATATAAACAAATTATTCCATTCTTTCATACTTGGTACATGGAATCATGTTGGACATGGATCTGCTTCATCTGACCAAGTATCTCAAAGCGCCTCTAAATCATATCATGTAAATAGGTCTAATTCATCATCATATAGTGGTGATTCTTTATTGCTATCTGGAGTCATATTTGATACAGATGGGTGATATCCATATCATGTTCACCACTGATAATATAATCAAATCGGATTATACTGTGTTACACCTAGATTAGATGACATTATAATTATATCTTTTCCATCATAACCTGAAACTGCATATATACATTGTCCTAATTCTTCATTGTATGTTGCCTCATATCTTCCGTTATATTCCAATAATTCATCATCATATTCTGCTCATTCAGCTAAACATTCATATTCTCAATCATTATCAAATGTTGTTCACCATTTTACTGGACAGAAATATCCATCATTAATTGGAGAACAGTCTGGATGAATAATACGATTATTGTCATCATAACAAACAATATTATCGTAAATACTGCTTGGTGCTGGTAGCGAATCATAATCTCCACATTTATATGATCCTTCATCATCCTCTGTACATTCGTATCAATCTTTACCATCAAATACGCAAGAGTATGTAGTTGAAGCTTCACAAATGTAGTTTCCAGAAACAGAATCATAATCACAAACTTCATAGTTTACATTTCCTTCTGGTTGATAACAAGAAGAATCACCCATACCTTCTACACTTGATTTTTCAAATCATCCACGAGATTCACAATAAAAATAGTCATCACTGTTATAATTATAAGACTCTGGTTCACTACAAACTACTCATTGAACTCATTTAGAACAAGAATATACAATAGGACAATTATATCCAGGATTATCATCGCCTATAGAACAGTTATTAATTTCGTCTTCATAATAATCTGACCAACATCTACCTCTTGATAAACTTAAAAGTGGTCCAGAATCACAATAGTAGTATCCATAAGAGTTTTCATCACAACTATAAGCTCCACCATCTTTGTAACAATCATACTTAAACGGACAAATATATCATCATTCTTCGTCCTCATCACAACCTAAAAATTCTTCTTGTCATTCTCATTCAGAATAACATCTGTAATCACCATATCGATTATTCACAGTTCTAACACCTCCAATACCATCGTCATCTCATTCATCTCATTCATAGCATCAATATCAATTACAGACACACGAATATTGGCCGCTCCAACTCTCCTTGAAGCTGTATCAATTGTCAGTGTAATTCATTTCATATCATACATAACAATCAAAATTTGGAGCTTCATCATCTCCATCAGTCGGATAACACATATTTAATCATTGTCCCTCTGTCTCGCAATAGCTATAACCATCACCATCAAAACATGAATAAGACCCTTCACTACTAGGTTCACAATGATAATAACCATCTCATTCACTTCTATCTCCAGAATATGATATGAATTCACAATCATATCCTCGATTACCATCCCCTTCATCTGGATTTTCTTGTGCATAAGTAATAGGTGTAAAAACATTTACACTTACTAGAATAAATAAAGCAATTAAGTTGGCCAGTTTTTTCATTTTTCTTTTATAAGAAAGTAAAAATTTCTTTACTTAATTATATACCACTGCTCTATTTTTGTCAAAAATCTGATATATTTTCTATATTTTCAGGTTGACATATTTCATATCTGATTTGTAATATTTTTTTGAAATTAAAAAATATCCCACCTCCACGGAGACGAGATATTTTTCCCTGTTTAGCCTTTTTTGTGAAAAAGGTAATTAATTTGTAATAAAATAAATTAGAATTGCAAGAGATTTTTCATCTTTCAAGTGTGCTGAATTACCAGTTTACAACTTATTTTTCTGCACATATTCTATTCATCAAATAAATCATTACTAAATTCTGCATCATCTATATCGATATTTTTGTCAGAATTAGGCTTTTTGTCTAATAAATCATGCACTTTTTGTAGATATTTATCATCCACATGAGTATAGATTTGCGTAGTCTGGATAGAAGAGTGACCAAGCAAAGCCTGAACTGAACGAATATCCGCCCCCCTACGTAGTAATGACGTTGCAAATGAATGACGAAGCGTATGAGGTGTCACTTTTTCATGAATCCCAACTAATTCAGCATATTTTTTTACTAAACTTTCTACACTATTTCTTGAAAGCGGTTTACCATAACTATTTCATGAATATGAAATGAATAGATATTCTGAGTCATCATGGCGTGAATTAATATATTTCATAATTTTTTCTCTTGCATCTTGAGTTAAAAATACAGAACGTAATTTATAACCCTTTCCAATAACAGAAAATTGAGCCGCTCTAAGCCTTATATCTGATATTTTCAGAGTAATTAATTCGGTAACACGTAACCCAGTCCCATATAATGTAGCCAAAATTGCTTTATCACGCAGAATTTTTAATGGTTTCTTTTCATATATTGCCGGAGCATTCAAGATATCCTGAACCTGACTCTCCGATAGATATGAAACTCTCCTTGGAGGGATTTTTGCTAGGTCTATCTTTTCTGGAGATAGAGTCTCTACATCGTTACGAAGCATAAATTTAAAAAAAGATCTTAGACCTACCGCGTGATAATTCACTGTTTTGGGACTTAATCACTGTTTTATTAGGTATGTTCTAAAATCTTGTATATGAATCATTTTGATTTCACTAGCATCCACGTCTCCGATATACTCAATGAAACGATTTACTCGAAGCGAGTAATTTTCGATTGTCTTTGGAGATGCATTCTTGGTATATTGTAAGTAGTTTACAAATCTCTCAAGATGAGAACTCAAATTATTAGAAAAAGAATAAGAGTCTGATTTTTTACCTATTGTTGTAAATGTAGTCTTTCAGTTCATCTTTTCATTCAAAATAAGATTCGCCATCTATTGTGGCCTCTCTAATTACTGGGACATCCTCATCTCCACCGAGATATGTGTTGATTTTGCTTAAGATTTTATTCGCTGTAGATTTGAATATTGAAAGGCTCTCGGAATCTACTCATTCTCCATTATTAACCTTATCTGTATAATTATCACATACAGTAATCAATCTGAGCGAATATTTCATAAGCTGGTTATCAGCTGTTTGTTCCCCATGTGAATAATATGTATCCGCTTGTGATTTAAAAGACAAAATTACATCCAAAATCTGGTTTGCATCAACCTCCTCAATTTCTGGTGTTTCAGTTTCTGGCTCATCGCTATCCCCGTCGCCGCTCCATACATATGGAACAGGTTCTGTACTAGTTCCAACATCTCATGAATCATCTCCATCATCAGGAATAATTACTACCTGTCCTCATCATCACACACCTGGCAAATCTGTAATATCTGGAGTCTCTACTGGTCGATCTCCCATTGGTTGTGGCTCTTCTCCTGGCAAATCTGTAGGTTCAGAAGTAGCTGAAGGATGTGGATACTCTCCAATTGGATATCCTGTAGTTGTTCATGTATTTACTGTATCTCCAGGCTTTCTTTCGCTAGTAATTGATGGAAATGCTAACACAGCTACACAACACGCTAATGCAGCTACTCATACACCGATAAATAATCACATTTTACCTTTACCTCCAGACGCTGATTTATTCTCTGGGGAGGCCTTTGAGTTATCTGCATACTGTGGATTAGTTAGCAATTCTGAATCTAAAATCTGATCTAATGATAATGTAGATTGAACTTGATTTTCGGATTCTACTGACACACTTTCTTTTTGACTACTGCTTACATTACTTAGTTCAACTGGTGTTGAAATATTAATTTCAGATGCAGATACATTTGGGTCGTTCATTTCTGCGGCTACGTTGTTTACCACTTCACTTCTTTCGTCTGCTTGTGACTGTTCTTGCTGCTGAACTTCTACATTGTTTTCTACGTTCTCTGGCTGCGCAGTTTCTTCCACTTTTTGAGGCTCTGGCTCAGTTTGTGGTGCATCCAATAAAAATTCATTATTTTCTACTGACATAGCTGGTTCTGATTCTACATTTTGTGAAACAACTTCTGGTGCTACCACATCTAAAACAGGTTCTGATAGAAATTCATTTGGACTTTCTTCTGAAATAGTATCTTCTGTAACTGGTTCAAAAGTAATACCATCCGAACTAGTTTCTTCTAATTCTGAGTTATTTACGGTTTCCTCTTCATCTGCTGAAATTTCCATATTTCACAAATCAGATTCTGAGTTTTCTTCTTGGTTATCATTTAATTTTGCAGACAAATCAATTGGAGAATTTGAAAGTAAATCTCCGAGTTCTGGTTGTCTTTGTTCTTCAGTTTCTACATAAAAGTCTTGTAATCATTCACTACTATCTCACATCTCTGTGGAATTGAATTTAATTTCTCACTCCTCTCATTCTGGCTGATTAATAGGCGCATCATCTGTTCCTACAAATAATGGTTTATCAGTAACACTTTCATCAGTCTGAAAAGACTGATCATCATTATTTGAATAATCTACATCAAAGTTCATTTGATCTTGGTCTTCTTCATCGATTTGATGGAAAAGGTGTCTTTCGCCGTTTTGAGATTCTGGTTCTTCGGAATTAGTATCATATGCTACTCATTCGTTTTCTGAAAAATTTTCCTCTTCATTTAATTTTATTTCTTCACCATCTTCGACTTTTTCCTCTTCATATGGAGCTATGTCTTCAAAATTTTCAGCTGAATCTTTGGAATTGGCATCATCGACTGTAAAACTTAAAACTTCATCTGGAATTATTTCATCTTCATCTCAAATTTCTTCTTCATTTTGTATCATTTCTTCACTATTTTCAGTATTCTCTTCAGAATCACCATCATCTGTTGTAAAAGTTAAATCATCATCCTGAATTATCTCTTCTTCGTCTGAGGCTTCTTCTGGTACAATTTCTTCATTATCTTCAGCTGACTCTTCATTTATCACCTTTTCATCTTCTGAAAATTTTTCTTCATCTTGTACCATTTCTTTATTATCTCAAGTTTTATCTTCTTCTTGCTCAACTTGCTCTGTATTTTCTGATGTGTTTTCTTCTTCACTAGTTCATTCATAATCCATAGAAATATCAAAATCATTTACAGTCTCTTCTGAAGTATCGATAGAAACATCGTTCGCTGCTCAATTATCTGCCTCAGATTTTATTTCTTCTGTATTTTCAGACGAATCCTGATCGGTAGTTCCTAAATCTATATCAAAGCTTAATTCATCTCAGCTGTTTTCTTCTTCTGATAATGAATCAACCTGCACTTCTTCTGTGGCTGGTGCATCATCACCCAAATCTCAGAAATCTAATACAAAATCATTTGAAGACTGATTTGTCGTAGCTTGATCATTTTGTGAAGCTTGTGATGTTCAAACTGGATTTGTGCTTTCATCAGGCATTTTACTTCAAGATTAGTTTATAAATCACTTACAATTATATTCAAAATGTCAAATAAATGCAAAAAATCGGGGACTTTTTTATAAAAAAAATCAGACTTTCTAGTCTGAGCTTTTATTCAAGAAGGGCGGGAATTGAACCCACGTTTCCGGCTTCGGAGACCAGCGTGCTACCATTGCACCACCTTCTTATTTTATCACATATTTCTCGCAATTACAGCTCACCAAAAATTCAAATCTGTCCTAGCTTCATGAACCGTTTTTGCCAATTCTGATAATGTTGAACCAGTAGTTGTCACATCATCGACTAATATAATTGTCGATCAAGTTGGTATCTGAGATAAATCATCCACATGGAATACTCATTTCAGATTTTTCTTTCTCTCCTCACGATTTAGATGAAGCTGAGAAACCGTATAACTCTTTTTCGAAGCCAGTTTTAACATAGGAATTCAGAGCTCGTTTGCAAGCGATTTTGCCAAAAGTTTTGACTGATTGTATCATTTTTCGTAGTACTGTCTTCTCCAATGCGATGGCACATAAGAAACAAAAAGTTCAAAATTCTCAAGTTTAGCTTTTAATTGTTCGTTTGATTGGACTAACAAAGCTAATCTCTGAGCCATAAATCAAATTACATCTTTCTTGTGAGCAAATTTTGCCTTAAGAATCAGCTTTTTAGCTACTCATTTATATGCAAATCAAATTATAATTCATTGCAAAATCTGTCCCTCTGCACAGGATTTACATGTCTTGAAATCTGAGGATTTCTGGTGACAAAATGGGCAAATCTCTGGATGAGCATAAAGCTCTTTTTTACAGTCTGGACATAGATATTCTCACTTTTCTCAGCATCATACACATATACGTGGAAATAAGAAATCCAGTAGCATATTTACGAATCAGATTTAAAATTTTAATTGAAAAAACGAATCCATGATAGATTCGCTTTTTCTCGAAATTATTTAATTGAGATAATTTTTACATCTTTTCTTTCATTATTTAATCTCATTTTTACAGTTTCTCCTGATTTCTTTCATCTAATTGCCTGTCATAGTGGAGATTCAAATGAAATGAGTGTTTCTCCGTGCTGATATTTTACTTCTCATGTTCAAACGATTGTTACTTCATGAGGATCGTCATCTTCAATTTGAACAATAACTTTTGATCAGAATCAAACTGTCTTTTCTCCAGATTTTTTATCTGAATCAATGATTTCTACTCAATCTATCAAGTCTTCAATTTGCTTAATTCTTGAATTGATTAAATCTTTTTCTTCAAGAGCATTTTTATAATCAAAGTTTTCTGAAAGATCTCATAACTCTTTTGCATCAGCGATTTGTTCAAGTACTGCAGGAAGTTTGTCCTGTTTGAGTTCCTGAAGCTCTGCAATGAGTTTTTCATATCATTCTCTACTAATAGTTTTAGTTGCTTCTGCCATAATGTTTTAAACGAAGATATAAAATTAGATTTTAACTTAATTATTTGAAGAATCTTCCCCAGAATCATAGAATGTGTCTCTTCCACTTATCAAACGCGTGAGAAATCAAATCTGTAGCTACTTTGAATCATTGATGAGAACTTACTACGAATTTGTCTCCATCAGCTGTAAATACGAAATCAGATTCATATTTTCACTGCTTATTTTTTGTGATTGTGTATTCTACTCATACTTTAGCATCTGGATTCTTTGCATAAATTTTCTTTAAAATTGATTGTGATTTATTTGTAATTTGGTATTGAACCAACTTTTTGATGTCTGCTTGCATAACTTCTGAAACATCAACAAATCTTTCTTTTAGCTCAGTTACATTTAATGCTTGTTCTGGCATTTTGTTTATGATAATATGTAAAAAATTCAACCAAATTAGTAATAGATAAAAGCATTCAAAATGCAATGGAAAATCTGATTTATTATTTTGACTTTTCGTGTGTGAGATTATATCACTCTTTCACTCAATCTATCAATCATTTTATGATTTTGAAGCGATTTTTACCTCATCGTAGAATTGCTTTCGCACTTAATCGAACTAAGCATCATGGCAATCCACATACATAGAATTGATAAAGCTGATTTTTATTTCAATGCTTTTTGGTGAATAAGAATCGGTTTCTAGCCTTCTGCCTTGCTTGTGAATAAGATCAAATCCAGGCTTGTTCAAGCTTATTCTTATCTCTCTCATGATGCTTAACTTTTAAATCTGCAAAAACTCGTAGCTGTATTCACTGTTCATATAAAGATAAAGTGTAGTCTAAATCCTCGCTAATTCGTGCGATTTGCTCATCGTATTGAGCTTTTTTCAATGTAGATGCTTTGCTGAAAATCCCGTTTCAACTAAACATTTGAACTTGCTCTTTTTCTTTTCAGTTTAATAGATGGAGGACTGGACGAGATTGTCGATAATCAAAATGTGAGAATCACTGATTCTGAATCTGATTTGTGTCTCTGTAATACAAACTAGGCAAAATTACACATTCTGATTTTGTTTCTGAAGTTAGTTTTTCCCGTTTATTTAAACAACTTTCCAAAAAATCTGGTCAGATTTCATTATCATCATCCAAAAGCTGAATAAATTCCCCTTTTGCATATCTTATTCAAAAATTACGCACATAACTTGCTCATCATCCATGGTCTGGATTAAAAGCACTATTATTATTTGTAAAAAAATGTGTGTGTTTTACTATCTGCAGTTCTTGTTCCTGAAAAAATGAAATAAAGTCTGATTCCTCAGATTTGGTAAATTTTCTATCACAAATTATATTTACGTCAAAATCTGTAAATGTTTGACGGTCTAATGACTGCAAAAATCTCAATAGAAGTCACTTATCATTTGCCCTAGATCAGCAAACTACAGATATTTTTTTCATAAGTATTTGTTTAATAATTATAACTATATTTTTAATTATCTAAATCTCAAATTTTTTCAAGTGAAATAAATATATTTTAAACTATAAAAAAAGCCCCGAATTGGGGCTTTTAACATTCGTAGAATTATTATTAAACTTGTTCACATAGGTTAGCATCGTTCATCATTCTCCATAATTCAAATAATTTTACCATCTTATTATATTTTGATAAACCATTATATTTATTTTTAATATCTGTAAATAATCATTGTAACTCTCATAATGATAATACATTTACACTTTCATTTAAACCTCATAGAGATGCTATTTTATCCTTTACACGTGATAATGCCAGATCTGGAGAAATTTTTTGATCTGAATCTGGTCAAAAACACATCTTTCATAACAATCCAGCTGTTTCTTCTATCTCAGCATCTGTAACATTTTTTCAGTAAGCGTAGAATGTTACGCTTCATCTATATTGTTCTACACTATTATTCAAAAAGCTAGAATTGGAATGTTTATCGAACCTAAAGTTTGTAATAGCAATAGCTGGTGGTAAATCACGCAAAAACTCTAGTAATCCATCTACCCTATCTGTCTGATTTTCCAATCATACCCTATATGCTAAATATGGAAGATTTCTATATTTATCTCTAAACTTGTAAAGACATTCAGCGGCTTCTAATTCTGATTCACAAAGCGCATTTTGTTTTATTGTTTCAATAATTACTTCATCATCAATTAATTCAGTCACATTTTCTCATGTTCAATCATAGTTTATTCGATGATACAAATTATAACCAATTACTTTATCTTGATAATCACGTAATTCGTCTTCTGATAATTCTGAAAATTCTGTTGGTCAATTCCAATCTGAACTAGTTGAAAATTCCTCCCAATATTCTTGCATTAAATCGTTAATCACATCAACCTTTTTATCTTTAATGTTCATCAATAAATAGAAGAAAAACTCGTTGAGCAATGCGATATTATTTGAATTTGATGTCATTGACAATTTATTTACAAGCAACAAAAATGAACGCTTATTTGGGGAAGAAAACTCAACTGTAATTGGTATATAGAAATAGTTCGTACCTCATATTTCCTTTTTCGCTCAAACAGATATACTATCTATAGTATTATAATCTGCATCATTTCATACATATTTTACAAAATCACTCCAATATTGGATTAAATATAAGTCTTGGAATTTATCGTTTTCAAGATATCTCTGTCACAATAGAGTCATATCAAAATTTTTTGTATACGGATCTTTCCATATATTTAAAGAAGGTAGATATATATTTTGTAATAATACTTCATAGTAACTTTTTTGCTGTTTTTTAAACAATTCACGACTTGCAACTACCTCCTCAATATTATCATTTATTTCTATCATTCAATTAATTGTACCTACATCGTTTCATTCTGTATATTGAGACAATATCTCTCTATTTGGACTGACATTATATGTAGATAAATTTTTTAAAGGCGCAGTATTACTATTAATTTCCTGATAATGATTCCGAACCATATATCAATAAACACCACATCATGCAATAATTATGATTGATATTAATACTGATATTAATGACTCTCTACGAGTAAAGTTAAATGCCTTTGTCTTACGTTTAGAAGTTCATGAACCATCTTGTCACTTCTGAAAAAATCATTTAATCTGAGATAAAATGTTTGATTGCTCTGCAGATTTTTCAGTTCATGCTGTTTTTACTTCATTTGTTTCCATATTTGTTAATAGATATGAATAAAAAATTTTTTATGAATAATTATTGTTGATTTTCTTCAGGGGCTTGAGTTTCTTCTCAGTTAGTACTATCTAAGTTTGAATACTCTTTTTCACTAAAATTATTTTCTCATTTTTCTTCATACTCGGGTTTTACCTCTGGAGTATCCATTAATGTATCATCAAAAGGAATTTGAATTTCTCATATATTGTCAGACAAATCCTCTTCGTCATATTTTGCATTAATTCTATCAAGAAATTCTTTAATACTATCCAAATTGATGTAGTCGAAGATTTCTCTTTCTGTATCTTTTTGAATTGGCACAGTAAAATTCATTGTGGAATAGTTTACTTTTCTAGAGATACCTCATAATGTCTGTGTCTTAGTCTCTACATTAACTTCTTTTGTGTTTATATCTGCTCATATAATGAAGCTAGATTGCTTTAATAAATTGATAATATTCGTAAGAATAAATATGTTTGGATTTCTTTTTCATTGCGCCATTAAACTTCTTTCATCATCTTGATTTGTATAAACTTCGATTTTAAATGTTATTTTTTTATCTTTAGCATTAAATCAATTAAATGTGATTGAGAATAATGTCGTATCCTCTTTTTCCAATAATTGACTAATAGCATTCATTGAATTTTTAAACATTTTAATGTTTATGGAACCATCTCTCAGCTTATTATTGTAATATAAATCCAAATCTCCAATTGTATCACAGTCTGCATTAGTTTCAAATGGATTTAGGTAACACATATATACATATGCTGTTATATCATTTTCTCATCTAGCTCATAATTGAAGAAATAATTGTCTAAGACTCTCAACATTTGATCAACTAATTCTCATCATTTCAGCAATTGTTGTAAGAGCTGTATTCATATATGAGAAAACTCTTGTTGCTGTTGAGAATTTAATAACTTCAAGAGCATTCAACGATCTTTGAATTGTATCAATTGCTCCGTCGTCTGTAAGGAGTTTATTTAATTCATCTGGCAAAAATCATTGCTTTGCTATTTCTTGTTTTAATGAATCAACATAGACCGCTTTATCTTGTGCATTATGAACGATATCTCATGCATATTTTGTTAACAAATCTTTCTTGTCTATATAATCTATATCTGTTGCATTTATGATATTATTTGTCCTTTGTAATGCCATAGGAGAATTAACAGTAGGAAGCTGACTTTGATAATTAGTTTTATTATTCATTCAGAATCGTCCTTTTACCTTTTCAAATCTTGGCTTATACTTATTAACATATTCTTGCTTATCAAAATCTGTTGTCGTTTGACTAGCCCATGTGATATAATTATTGAATGTATATAATAGTACTAAACCTAACACTCAAATAACACTTATTAAAGAAGAAAAGAAGAACCATCTCAAATATTTTCAAAAATGTTCTTCATCTTTTGATAAACTAGAGTTCACTTTTGTACTATCTCCTGTATCCAAGAAAACACTTTCATCAATAGAAGATACAACAGGTTCTCAAGTATCAAAATCAATATTACTCATATCAGGCTGACTAAAATCTACATTTTCTACACTATTAATGACTTCAGAATCGTTTGTAATCGTTACAGTATTATCGGTATTTACACCATTCGATGATTCAGGTTGTAAAGAAACTGCTGAAAGGTCTACAGTACCTACCGTTTCTTCTAAATTTTGTTCATTTTCTGGCATTATGTTTTTGTATGAATAAAAATTTTTCTCAAACAAGTATATTCAGAAATGTTTAAAAAGTCAAAAAAAATCAGACTTTTTTACATAGTTAAATTTGACAAATATATTAATTCTCCATAAAAATAAATGCCACCTTGCATATTTTAGTAAAATTTTTATAAGAAGATAATTTTATCGGCTAATAAAGCATGGACAAAGTTTATGATGTAATAATACTATGAGCGTGACCAGCATGACTTTTTTGTGCTAATAATATTTCTAATCAAAAATCTGTTCTAATCTTGGAAAAATCCGACTCTCCTGCTCAAAAATTATTATTATCTGCAAAATGAAGGTGAAATATCACAAATCTGAATGTAAATCCATGAAAAGATTATGCAACTGATAATACAGATTTTGTAAAATCAGCTTTTGAGAGTTATTGAGTGCAAAATTTTTTGGATTTTTTAGAAAATGAATGAATTGAAGTAAATGAAGAAAATAATGGAAGAATCTTATTAAAATCTGGTAAAGTGAAAGAATTTCATGAAAAGTTATTACAACTTATTGAAAATAAATGAATCGAAATAAAATATAATTCTGAATTTTTAGATATAAATAAATTGAAAGATTGAAATTTTAATATAGAAACTTCAAATTGAAATTATCAAACAAAAAATTTTGTAGTTGCAACTGGTTGACCTAGTTTCCCTAAGTTAGGAGCTAGCAGTATTGCGATTGAGATTGCAAAAAAATTTAAACTGGAAATAACTACATTTTATCCTGCATTAGTGTGATTTGAAACAAATCAGAATTTTTCTTCTCTTTCATGATCCTCTGTAGTTGGAAATTTCAAGTTACTAAAAAATAATCAAATAATTTATGAAGAATCATGACCAATTTTATTTACTCACCGATGAATATCCTGACCAGCAGTTTTTAATGGTTCGCTTTTTATAAGAGAAAATTTAAATGAAAGTAATGCTAAATATAAAGTCAGATTCTTTATTTCATACAAAGAAATTACAAAAAGATTATTAAGTTTTTTATGATTTCATGTAAATAAGTTAAAAGAATACATAATATCTTCAGATATAGTGAATGTCCGTTGATTGGATGAGGCAAAAGTTTGCTGATGAGGAGTAAAAACTAAAAATTTGAATGAATACTTTGAATGTAAGGAAGTTCCATGACTTTATTTCATTTGAGAGTGTGTTGATGTGACTGGGAAAACGTGATGATTTAATCTACAACGATGTCGAACAAGTGCTACGGTTTCTGCTGAATGAATAAATAAAAAATTAACAGAATTTTAGCTTGTTTTTTGGGTGGTAAATTGATATATTACATTCGCTATGCTCCTGTAGTTCAATGGATAGAATAGGCCCGTCCTAAGGGTTAGATGCTGGTTCGATTCCGGCCAGGAGTAGGTTATCAGAATTCTTTCAGAATAAAATATTTACAGAAGGGTTTCGCTCGATGCAAAGCCTTTTTATTTTCGCTTAAAAATTTTGCATTTTTTTATGTTTTTGGATATAATGTTCAATACAATATTTTAATTAATCGTAAAAAAATGGGAGAATATACAAGTAATTGTTACGGATTTATGCATGCATGACTTCTCAATAGTAAAGATAAATTTTATCTTTCCAGAGATGAAGCTTTTGAGTGAATTAAATGAATAACAAAACTGGGGAAAAAATTATCAGAAATTCAATACGATAGTTCAGAATCTATTAAAGATTGTTTATCAGATGAAACTGAAAATTGATTCAGTGTTATTGAAATTTTTGATTGAGATAAAAGGAGTCAGCATGTTGCATTTATTGATTATAATTGAAAATTTTATGATCAAGATGGTCCAAATTGAGATATTCGTCTATGAGGGAATATAGAAGATTTATTATATGAATATGAAGACATACTTTGATGAACAGCTTACTATCAGATTCATATTTTGAATAAAGATTTGTCTACAAAAGTTGAAAACTATTTGGATGAGCTAAAACAAACTGATTAAACTATGCTATCAGCATCTCGATTAATCTTGAATCATTTTGCATTTAGATTTAATTTTGTATAAACCACGTCCATAAAATTTCTAACTTCTTTTCACTTTAGAATAATATTGTAACGATATTTCCCAAACATTTTATAAATTAATGGAGGCGTAGAATAAATCTCAAGGTCATTCATTTGGTATTTCTGTGCAAGATAGAGAAGCTCTTTATAAAGCTGATCTACTTTATTGAATACTTTTTCTTCGATTTCATTTTTATATAAAATCACGCATAAATCTGCATATGGCGGATATTTATTCATCTCACGAAAGCTATTTTCTTCTTCTCGAAATTGCTTTGGATCCATTCTACAGGCATTACGAATGGAATATTGCATAGGATTAAATGTTTGAACTATAAAATTCTTACAGTCGTACTTTGAAAAGCATTCGTATAGTAAATGAAAGTTTTTTTCTCAGACATTAAAATCTGGTATATTCAATCATAAATCTGCATTCAAAAATATAATCATATCGAGTGAATATTCTTTACTTGGTTGACACAAAAGACTAGTTCAAATCACAATTTGTGGTTGCTTTTCTTTTAGTTGATCAAGCAGTTTTTTTACTTTTGTTGGTGAATTTGCATGATCTGAATCTACTATTAAAGTTCTTGCTTTATATTCATTTTGTACATACTCAGCCACTTGCTGAGTTCAAAGTCAGTATGTTTTAACTGTATCTTCTCAGCATTTTTCACAAGTTGTAGAAAAATTGTACTGCATCTTACAAATATGACATAATCACATCAATTCTCAATTAGCTTGTTGATGAAATGAAATTGGCACTGAACATCTTTCGCAGTATGGTATATGTCCACATTTAGTACAAATAATTCCTGGTGCATATCACTTTTTATTCACAATAATTCAGATTTTTTTTCTCTGATGTAATTGTTTTTCTATAGCTGATTTTACAAGTTCTGAAAAATGATAGTCTAGTTCTCTAGTCATATCTACAAGGAATATTGATTTGTCTTTATGCTTAAATTGTTCGTAATTCATCAGTCAAATTTTTATTATTGCAACAATTTAAGTGTAATAAAATTCTGACTTTCTTCAAGAAAGAAAAATGCAGTACTAATACTGCATTGTTTCTTCATTTAAATATACTAATTCTACTCATGCACGTTTAAATATTTCTTCACTCTCCTGCCCATGCTGATATCTCTTATCACATACCACTCTCTTAATTCAGCATGCTACTATCATATGAGCACAGTGTCTAATTGTACATGGAGTCATTGTTACATACATTGTTGCTCATTCTAATGGTATTCATGTCCTAGCTGCACTTGCAATTGCATTTTGCTCTGCACAATTATTTCTCATACAATGTTCTTCTGTCTCTCATTTATCATTTGTCATTGTCATTATCTGATGACCTACTTTATCGCAAGTATCTGATCATTCAGGAGCATTTGCAAATCATGATGAGATTACATTATGATCTTTAACGATTATACAA
>JAEEGJ010017303.1_pt1 | contig 16330 bp, 13 predicted proteins | sample 8958761 | NCBI WGS metagenome assembly JAEEGJ01 (sample SAMN16246546, study PRJNA631951) | gut metagenome | biome: gut microbiome; feature: rumen; material: RS-attached | host: Bos | place: Iran: Karaj | collected 2018-10
AACAGGTTGTGCGGATTCGTCGGCGCAGAGCACCACCATCAGGTTGCTCACCATGGCGGCCTTGCGTTCCTCGTCGAGTTCGACGACGCCTTCAGCCTTCAGCTTGTCGAGCGCCATTCTCACCATCGAGACAGCACCTTCCACAATCTTCGCACGAGCCGAAATGATGGCAGCAGCGTGCTGACGGCGCAGCATCACGGCGGCGATCTCAGGTGAATAGGCTAAATAGTTGATGCGAGCCTCCAGCACTTCCAAGCCCGACATGGCTAAACGTTCATTCAGTTTGTCAAGCAACACATCGTTGATCTCCTTGCCGCCTGAACGGAGCGTCAGCTCTCCGGCCTCGGCCTCGTTCTCATCATAGGCATACATGCCCGCTACCTCACGAAGGGCGGCATCGCTCTGCACCTGAATGAAGCTCTCAAACGCCTTCATGCGATTGCTCACCGAAACCGTGGCCGCATTCCCAGCAGAGCCACCCGCCATGGTCTGCGAGTCGATCTCAAACATGGCCTTGTATGTGTCCTTCAGTTTCCACACCAAAATCTGGCCGATCATGATCGGATTACCCGTCTTGTCGTTCACCTTGATGTTGTCGGGATTGAGGTTACGAGCACGCAGCGAGACCTTCTTGGAAGTCATAAAAGGATTGACCCAGTGAAAACCCGTCTTGGTAAAGGTACCCTTGTATTTACCAAAAAAAATCATCACCATCGCCTCGTTAGGTTCCAACTTACGGAAGCCGATAGGAAATATCACAGCCAACACAAGAGCGATAACCGAAAACAGCGGCATTATCGGATACACATCTACCAGCGTAAACCCCACGACACCAACTGCAACAAAGGCGATTTCAATAAACAAAGCGACGAACCCATTCATCGCAAAACCCTTAAATTCAAATTCTTTTGTTTCCATAATGATATTATTTTGATATTGTTTTGATGCCGCAAAGATACATTAATTTTGGAATATGCAAGAAAAAAATGCATTTTTTTGAAAAAAATTTGTCCGAAAGCATTATTTTTGCGGTGACAACAAGAAAACAAATTCAAAACTCAATCAATATGAAGAAGTTAGTATTACTTTTTGCAGTCGTGCTTTCAATGGCAAGCTGCACATCCTTGAAAATCGTTGACCAAAACGCGGCCGTCAATGCGGGTGCTGCCGCGGTTCAAGCTCTCACCATTAGCGACGCGCAGGTGGCCCAATTGTGCAGTCAATACATGGTGGAGACCGACGGCCAGAACACCATCTTGCCCGCCGACAACAGCTACACCCAACGCCTCGACCGCATCATGGAACGGTTCCACAACATCAGCAATTTGAACCTCAACTACAAAGTCTATCAGTCGAATACGGTCAATGCCTTTGCCAGTGGCGACGGCAGTGTGCGTGTTTATACCGGCTTGATGGATGCAATGAACGACGATGAGGTGTTTGCCGTCATCGGGCACGAACTCGGACACCTTATTAATAAAGATGTGCGCGACGCTTACCGCGCCTCTTACCTAATGGTAGCCGCCCGCTATGGCATAGGGGCCTTCAATGAGACCGCTGGAGCCATCTCACAGGGCTTCCTCGGCGACCTCGGCCAACAGTTGGCCCAAAACGCCTATTCGCGCCGTCAGGAAACCCAAGCCGACGAGACCGCTTTCCAGTTCTGCATCCAAAACGGCGTGGATCCATACGCCATGTATCACGCCCTCAACGTGTTAATCAGTTTGAGCGGGGAAAGCAGTCAGCAGAGCAAGTTAGCCGAGTTGCTCTCCACCCACCCCAACACCGCAAAACGCGCAGCACATGTCAAGGAGATGTGCGAGGCGGCAGGCTACAAAATGACAAGTAGCGGTACAACAGGGGGCAGCAAGCCTTCCGGCTCGACAACCAAGCCCAAGACCGTCAAGCCAACGCAAAACAACAATTCCGGAAACAGTGGCAACACCAACAGCGGTGGCAAGAAAGTGAAAGTCGGAAAAGGCTGATTTTCAGCAGAATCGAAAGAAAAAGCCGAGTTGAAGCTCGGCTTTTTTCATTTTCTGGCAAAGGTTTTCGCCAACGCCTTGAACTTCGCGCCACGTTCCTCAAAATTCTTATACTTGTCGTAACTCGACGCAGCAGGCGACAGCAAGCAGACATCCCCCGTTTGGGCATGTGCGGCAAGGTAGGCAAAAGCCTCTTCCATCGTGGAATAGACGAAAGTCGCAGAACCTGCTGAAGCACTTTTGACGAGGGCCATCATCCGCTCCCCTGCTCTGCCCGTAAACAAAAGATACGGCACGGGAAAAACTTTCAGAAAGTCAGCCAAGGGTTGGTAATCAATGCCCCGGTCGAAGCCGCCGAGCAGCAGGAAATCGACGCGACCGAGGGCCTCGCATGCTGAAATAGTGGCCTGCGGAATAGTGGAAATGCTGTCGTTCACAAAGGTAACGCCACCGAAAGTGCCGACAGGCTCCAAACGGTGTTCCAACGGCTTGAAAGTGTACAAATACGGGATAAGCTCCCGATAATCAACGCCGTAGGATTCGCAGGCCAGCAATGCCGCCTTGATGTTTTGGTAATTGTGCTCGCCAAGCAGCGGCAAGGCATCGCGGTCAATCAATCCGTCAAAATCGAACAAATTGAATACCTTACTGTTAACAAATAAGGTAAGCACATCGCTCAACAAGGTATCATGGATAACGGCAGTGTCTTCCTCGCCCATGAAACGCAAGAGGTTGAGTTTGGCTTGTTTGTAACGCCCAAACGTACCGAAATGGTCGAGATGTTCCTCAAACACATTGAGCAACACCCCCACACGCGGACTGTTATGCACATATTCAAGCTGATGAGCCGATAGTTCATACACAACAATCGTTTGATTGTCAACGTCTTCAATTATATCAAAGCAAGGAATCCCGATGTTGCCCGTAAGAATAGCCTTGCGGCCCGAGGATTTCAGAAGATGGTAAATCAAACTCGTTGTGGTACTTTTGCCCTTGGTACCGCTGATGCCGATGATTTGACTATGGAATTGATTGAGAAACAAGTCGGTTTGCGAGGTTATCTCCACGTCTTTCGTGTCGAAATCCTTCAGCGAAATCCCCGGCGTCTTGATGACGATATCGTAATCGTACATCGCCTCAAGATAGTGCTCACCCGAATGGGTCACGCCTTCCATTGCGTTTTTGTCAGCTACACCAACGGTTGCTTCAGGCAAATACTTTTTCAAAAAACGCAGCGTCGATTTCCCTTCGCGACCAAAGCCGAGAATCAAAATACGCTTTCCACGCAACCGATTGAGTATCAAATCAAACATAGAGCCGCGATTTCAAGATTTGTTCAAACTTTTCAGGAAGGAAATGCTCTTTGTTGAAGCGGTTGAGAATGGTATTGACATCAGTAAAGTCATGGTTTTCAACAGCTTTAGCACAAGCCCTCACCTCCTCCACCGTGCCGACACACTCAAAAGGCTTGACAGCAGCCGTACCGTTAAGTTCCTCATAGATAGGCTTCAAACTTTCATCTGCCATCAGGTCCTTGCCGAAAATGGCCACCAATTGCTCCTTGGACAGAAACGGCGACAAAATCAACCAAGTGAAGAGGCACTTCGGGCAATGGCCACACCAAGAGTCGGTCTTGCTACCGACATTGCAACTACGGAATACAGGATGGTAGGCCTCACATGTGGAGAACAATTTGGCGATCTGCAACTCGCTCAATGGACGCAAGAAGCTGAAATACTGAACATCGTCGCTCAAATTCTCGGCCACATAGTTCCTGAAATCGCGCTCAAACTCAATGGATTTGCTATACTGGTGGTTGATGTTCGTCCCAGGAACGGTGCTTTCGTTGGCACTGTTTTCATTGGAAAGCGCGATGTATCTCGACCGACTCCCAAACGCCACCAGAACGCTGATAAAGGCCAACAATGCAGAAAATGGCGTGTGGCCGTTGAGATAGCCCTCCGCATTGAGTTTCAGCATGGTCGGGTCGAGCGTACGATGGATGACGATAAACTCATCTTCTTCATACCCCGCCGTCTTGACACAGTTCAAAGTCGCACCACGGGGATTCACAATCAGCGGAATGACAGGCATTTCCCTGCGCAGACACTCCAATGTGACCACAGAGTCCTTGCCGCCGCCCACGGGGACCAAAGTCCGCTCGTCAAGCGGCAAGTCGAGTTTTGCAAAAGGCTGCTTTCCAATGGATTCCATCTGCATTATGTCGTCTTCTGAAACTGAAATACAGTTCAAATACAAAAACTCTCCTAAACCGTTGTAATACAGTTTCTTCCAAAACGTTTTCTGCGAATCTGTCAAGGCAAAAGGCCTCACCACCACCCTTTTCGGGCAGGCAATTTTCCAATAGCTGACCAATTCGGTCATGCCAATCTGGAAGGCTAAACGCTCCAATTGCGCTTCGGGAATACTGTCCCAATCAAAGAATGGCCTTGAAGGTATTTCCAAGGTTGGACGAAAGTGATAACGGTCGTCGAGGCTGAAGTCGAAAGCCAAAGACAGGGTTCCGTTAGCTAGTGTCACCGTTTGTTTTACGAAGGTGAAAGTGCTGAACTCCTGCCGCAAGGCATCAAATTTCTGTTGGTTGGCGGTGCGTTTCAAGGCATTGGGATTTATGCCACAAAATTACGAAAACTGCCTTGAATATCGCTCAAAATTCCTACTTTTGCGACATGGATTTGGGAGAACAGTTCAAAATACACAGCAATTCATTGGATCCGAAAATAGGTAACATCCTGATTTCCGAGCCTTTAATGAACGATTTCCACTTTGGTAGGTCGGTCATCCTGCTTGTCGACCACGATGAGGCTGACGGCAGTTTCGGCGTGATTATCAACAAACGGGTGAACGTGATGGTGAACCATGTCGTCGACGATTTCGCTGATTTTGAGGCACCTGTGTATCTCGGAGGTCCCGTGTGCGACAACCAGTTGTTTTTCATCCACACCCTCGGTGCCATCATACCCGAATCTTACCCCATCATCGACGGACTCTTTTGGGGCGGCGATTTGGAAACGCTTAAAACCTTGATTTCCACTGGAATCGCCAATGAAGACAACTGCCGCTTCTTCTTGGGTTATTCCGGCTGGGATGCAGGTCAATTGGTCGGCGAGTTGGTCAGGAACTCATGGCTCGTCGGCAACATCACCCTTCAGCAATACCTTAACGTCCCACCCGAAAGGATGTGGCAATACTTTGTGAATCAGCAAGGTGAGCGTTACGCGATGTGGAAAAGATTCCCGATAAATGTTGAAGACAATTGACCAACGGTCAATATAATCTCGTTCGCTTAATCAAGTAACTCGTCAAGATTTGATTGTAGTCCTTATTAATGTCGGCTTCCACATAGTCGATTTGGTATTGGTAGCAATGGCGCAACAGGGCCTCCTTGCGCTCGTTCATAATCTTTTTGTAGGTTTCCTGTACCTCCACAGGATTGAGTTTTAGCGTGTCGCCCGTCTCCAAATCGACAAAACGGTACGGGCGGTTCTCAAAGTCAAGGTTTTGTTCCAAGTCACCGTCAAAAACATGGAACAGGATGACCTCATGCTTGTTGTATTTAAGATGTTCCAAAGCCTCGAACATAGGCTGGTAGTCGTCGAGACCGTCGAGCATGTCGGTAAAGATGACTACAAGGCTGCGTCGGTGCGTCATCTCGGCAATCTGGTGCAGGCACTGCGGCGTTGAAGTAGTCTTGCGGTTGTTCTTGTCGTAATCGTCAATCAGTTTTTCCAGTTCACTATAAATCAACTTATTGTGAACCGCAGACGATTTGGCTGGCTCATGAAACGCGATGGTTTCATCAAACAAGTCCAAACCCACGGCATCACGTTGGCGGCGCATCAGTTCCATCAGCGACGCGGCAGCATAGACGGAGAAAAAGAGTTTGTTAGGATGTTCGAAATCAATCTTTTGCCTTACAGGAAAGCACATGCTCGAACTTTGGTCGATGACGAGTTGGCAGCGCAGGTTGGTCTCCTCCTCATAGCGTTTGACGAAGAGCTTCTCGGTGCGGCCATAGAGTTTCCAGTCGATATGACGAATGGGCTCGCCCGAGTTGTAGAGGCGATGTTCGGCGAACTCAACGGAAAAACCGTGGAAGGGACTCTTGTGCAATCCGGTGATGAATCCCTCCACGATTTGACGTGCCAAAAACTCCAGACTGCCGAACTGGGTCAGCCGGTTCCTATCGATTGAAAAGTCCAAGATTGGATGCGGAATTAGGAACGCGGAATTAGGAATGCAGGCCATTCCGCATTCAGCATTCCGCATTCCGAATTACACTATTAGAACAATTTCTCCAGTTTCTCCACGAACACCTTCTTGGGCGCGGCGCCGACGTTCTTGTCGACAGGCTGTCCGCCTTTGAAGAACAACACGGTGGGGATGTTCATGATGCCGAATTTGGCGGCGGTGTCGGGACATTCCTCGACGTCGCACTTCACGGCAACCACCTTGCCCGCATATTCTTCCGAAAGTTCCTCGATGATAGGCTCAACCTTCTTGCAAGGGCCGCACCAAGTGGCACCAAAGTCCACAATTACAGGAAGCTCTGATTTAAGGACGACTTCTTCAAAACGGTCGTCAGTCATTTGAATTACTGCCATAGTTTTAATCTTGTTTGTTTATGTCAATTTAAATGGTTTGCAAAAATAATAAAAAAATCAAATCCGTCAATCATTTATCATTTTCTCGATGGTATCAATCATTTGGCTTGCAGGTTCGATTAGGTTCTTCAATTCGTCAGGATCCGCCTCAAAAGCACAATTATAGTCACTCTGCTCACGCATCGTTTGCAGTTGATTGTACAATTTCCCGTAGTCAGCCGGCAAAAACCCCGTCTTGATATACTGCTGTCCTAACAAAGCATGGGAACCATGATGTGTATGGACTTGGTGTCCGTCATGAATCAACAAGGCCGAAACCGCATGAAAAACAGCATAATACAATCGGTTCGACACTCCGTACCATAGACCTGCCTCTTTCAAAATCTCCACTTCCTGAAAGGTGCGCCTGGCACGCTCCATTTCCAATTGTACCATTGTCATGCGTTCTTCATCGCTCAAACTCATACCAATACGATTTTATCCTGTTCAACATTCTTGTAAAATGGGAGAAATTTCCAACCATTCCATTGCTTTTTGGAATAAACATGAGGACTGATTTCCGTGTGCAAATCCCAACCCAATTCGCGGAAATAATAGGCCAAATCATAATCTTCAGAAGTAATTTTTGACTTGTCAAGCAAGATGAGTAAATCCCAGTCGCTGTCAGCGTTATCGTCGCCACGGGCACGTGAACCATATAGCCAAAGCGAACTGCCTTGGGGCAACACGGCAAATGCCAACTGCTTGATTTTCTCCAATACTTGACCTCTTTCCATACAAAAAAGGATTTCATTTTGCAAAATTACAATTTTTCCTCTTTACCGCAAGTCAAATTCCACAAAAGGCATCTTTTCCAGCAGCGGCAAAACCTCCTGCGCGTTGACGGCCCCTTTCACAGGCGTCATGTTGCACGATTTTTTGCTCAACGGGTCGAAAAGATGGATCTTATAATTCTGTTTTCCTTGGTTTTCCTTCAAAGTCTTGATGAATTCCTCCATCTGCATCTGGCTCATCTCGGCCACGTTGAGCTTGATGTAGACGGTCTTGCTGGTGGTCTCAAGCAACGAATCCAAGAGCCGAGCCTCGGTGAAGCGCACCTCAAGTGTTTGCGGCATGATGTTAGGGTCTTGTCCCGGACGCGGGAAAGGTCTGTCCAAAGTACCATAAAGCATCACAAACGAATTGACTGTCAACAAATTCCTGCAATTCGCATAGTTCTCTTTGAACAAGGCAAACTGCAAGGCTCCGCTTTGGTCTTCGATAGTGAATCGTCCGTAAGGATTGCCGTTCTTGGCGGTAAATTCCTCGGCACGAGTGATTTGTCCACCAAGGCGCACCGACCTTCGAATGTTACGCTCGGGGTCGTTCATCGCGGCTTTCAGCACCTCTACGTTGCAGTTGGCGAAGTATTTCAATGGTAAATGATAAACCTGCATCGGATGTGAGGAGATATAGAAACCCAAAGCCTCTTTCTCCATTTCTAGCTCCTTCATCTTCGACCACGGCTCGCAGTCAGGCAAAGGCATTGAGAAGGTCTCTTCCGCCTCCTCACCACCAAAACCGAAGAGATCCATTTGAGTCGAATTTTTCCGTTCGTTGTAGACAGCAACCATCCGAAGTGCCTTTTCTGCAAACGACGACGATTCGTTGGGCGCAATGTGGAACAGCATGGCACGGTGAAAGCCCTTGAAACCATCAAAACAGCCCGCCATGCCCATACTCTCCAGCGCCCTGACGTTCAAACCTTTGTCGGCAATACGCATCACAAAGTCTCCAAAATCCTTGAACTTGCCATTGGCTTCGCGTTCCTCAACGATGCCCTTCACAGCCGCCTCGCCCACGTTCTTGATGCCGCCCATGCCGTAACGGATCTCGCCCTTCTCATTGACCGAGAACTTGTAATCCGACTCGTTAACATCGGGACCCAGAACCTCGATTTTCATACGTTTACATTCCTCGGTCATAAAGTTGACCTGCTTGATGTCGCCCAACTCATTATTGAGAACCGCCGCCATGAACTCTGCCGGATAGTGTGCCTTGAGGTAGGCCGTCTGGTACGACACCCAACTGTAGCAGGCCGCATGCGACTTGTTGAAGGCATAAGAGGCGAACTTCTTCCACTCTTCCCAAATCTTCTCCAAGCGTTTCTTGACTTCGGCCTCGGGAAGGTTCTCGGTTTGGGTCAACTTGGCCACGCCTTGCTTCATGAACTTTTCGTACAGTTCTTCCATCTTGGCCAACTGTTTCTTACCCATAGCCTTACGAAGGCTGTCAGACTCACCTCTCGTGAAATCAGCCAGCAGACGTGAGAGCAACATCACCTGCTCCTGATACACGCAGATGCCGTAGGTATCCTTGAGATATTGCTCCATGCAGTCGAAGTCGTAACTGATCTGTTGCCGACCCTGCTTACGGGCGATGAAGTCAGGGATATTGTCCATCGGGCCAGGACGGTAAAGCGCATTCATTGCAATGAGGTCGCCGAAAACCGAAGGCTGCAACTCTCGCAGGTATTTCTGCATTCCTGGCGACTCAAACTGGAACGTGCCAATGGTGTTGCCCGAACAATACAAGTCGTAGGTCAACTTGTCGTCAATCGGGATATGGTCGATATCAATGTCAATACCACGGGTTTTCTTGATGTTCTTCAGCGCGTCCTTTATTAATGTGAGGGTCTTCAAACCCAAGAAATCCATCTTGATAAGTCCCACGGTCTCAATAACATGACCATCGTATTGTGTGACTACGACATCCTCTTTCGTATCTTTATCTTTGACTGTGCAAACGGGTGCCACATTGGTCAAATCGTCGGCACCGATGATGACGCCGCAAGCATGGATACCCACTTGACGGTTGGTGTCCTCCAGCTCCTCGGCGTAGGTCAGCATGGACGAGACGTTCTTATCGTCGCCATTGAGCAAATTCTTCAACTCGGGCACGTATTTGTAGCAGTTCTTCAGGTTGACCTTGGGCATCTTCTTGGGCAGTTCGCCCTCGACCGCCTTCACCGCCGCCTCGTCAAAGTTGCGGTCAGGGATGTAGCTCTTGATTTTGGCCACCTCGGGCAACGGCACTTTCTGCACCCGTCCAACATCTTGGATGGCCGATTTGGCCGCCATCGTGCCGTAAGTGATGATATGAGCCACTTTCTCCTTTCCGTACTTCTTTGTAATCCAATCCAACACACGTCCACGACCATCATCATCAAAGTCCACGTCAATATCGGGCAAGGAGATACGGTCAGGGTTGAGGAAACGCTCAAACAGCAGGTCATATTTCAGCGGGTCCAAATCGGTAATTTTCAAGCAGTAAGCTACAACAGAACCCGCCGCCGAACCACGACCTGGCCCGACACTCACGCCCAATTCATCACGCGCCGCCCTGATGTAATCGCTCACGATAAGGAAGTAACCCGGGAAACCCATGGTCTTCATCACGTGCAACTCAAACTTGATGCGCTCAATTTGCTCCTCGGTAAGGTTTTCGCCATAGCGTTTTTTGGCACCGTCCCAAGTCAGCTTGGCCAAATAGTCGGCTTCGAGTTTGATTCGGTAGAGACGGTCGTAGCCACCCAGTTTTTTAACCTTTTTTTCAGCTTCCTCCTGCGATAGCACCACATTGCCGTGCTCGTCGCGAGTGAACTCGTTGAAAAGGTCTTCCTTCGTGTATTTATTTCGATACTCTTCCTCTGTGCCAAAGCTTTCAGGGATGGGGAAAATCGGCATAATCGGGTCGGAATCAATGCTATACATCTCAACTTTATCGACAATTTCCTGCGTATTTCCCAGCACCTCGGGGTGGTCGGAGAAGATGCGTCCCATCTCGGCGGGCGTCTTCAGCCACTCCTGCTTGGTGTAGTGCATGCGCGTGGGGTCGTCGAGATCCTTGCCAGTGCTGAGGCAGATGAGGCGGTCGTGTGCCTCGCCGTGTTCCTCCTCCCCAAAGTGGACATCATTGGTAGCGATGACCTTCACGCCGTGTTGCTTTGCCAACTCCAAAAGCACCTTGTTGACCTCTTTTTGTCGCTCGTACACCTCGGTGTCTCCGCCAGGTTTATCGGTCTTATGTCGCTGGATTTCAATATAATAATCTTCACCAAAAAGGTTCTTGAACCACTCGATGGACTCCTCTGCCCCCTTCATGTCGCCATTCATGATTTTTTGCGGCACCTCGCCCGCGAGACAAGCCGAACTGCAAATTACGCCTTCGTGGTACTTTTCCAAAAGACTATGGTCGATACGAGGATTGTAATAAAAGCCGTCGGTGTAGGCAATGGAGCTCAACTTGCAGAGGCTATGGTAACCTTGCTTGTTTTTGGCCAACAAAATCAGGTGCCAACCGCGGTCCTGCCGACCGTCACGTTTGTCGATGCTGACGGGTGCACAATAGGCCTCGATTCCGAAAATCGGTTTAAACAATTGAGTTTTGAGCGTTGAGAGTTGAGAGTTGAGGTCGACTATCTTTGCGGCCTTTTCTTCTTCGCTCATCACACCGCTTTCGTCGCTTTCCAGTTTTTTCTTCTCTGCTTCAACTTCCTTGATGGCATCCTTCACCTTGCCGTTTTCCTTGTTTACCGTATCGGCGAAATCCTTGATTCCGAACATGTTGCCATGGTCAGTAAGGGCGAGGCTGTACATGCCGTTTTTCTTGCACTTGGCCACCAAGTCCGGCACTTTCGACATGCCATCAAGCATGGAATAATGCGAGTGGACATGCAAGTGAGTGAAATGTTGGGGCACATAGTCGCCTGTTTCGGGTATCTCATCCTCCTTTTCCACGTTCTCGTCGTAGTTGGCCTTGACGACGATACCAGCGGGTTGAATCATGTCAGGATTGGCCGCCTTGAAGTCGGCAGTGAATTGTGGAAACACATTCAGGTCATTCTCGTCAATAATGCCGCGACGCACGAGTTCAAGGAAGACGCGGGCCGTGGCTTGCACATCGGCACAAGCGTTGTGGGCTGAATCGAAACTCTCGCCGAAGAGGATGTGATGGATCTCATTCAAACGCGGCAACTTGAACTTACCGCCCTTACCCCCAGGAAGTTGGCAGAACTCGGCGGTCTTCTCGGTACAGGTGTCGACAATGGTCCAGCGCGAGAGCGGATTGGTGCGTCCCATACGAAGGAACTCGCAGCCAAGGATATTGAGATCGAATTCGATGTTATGTCCGACAAGGTATTTTGCTTTGGTAGCAGCCTGCATGAAGAGGTCGAGCACCTCGTTCAAAGGCTTGCCGTGTTGGGTGGCGTATTCCGTGGAGATGCCATGCACCATCTTGGCATCGATGGGGATAATGAAACCATCAGGAATGATAAGATGATTTTGTGCCTCGATGAATCGGCCTTGCTCGTCGTGAAGCTGCCATGCAATTTGCACCATGCGAGGCCAGTTGTCGAAGTCGGTCAGCGGCGCATTTTCAATTTTGGGGAGACCAGTGGTCTCTGTATCGAAGACTAAAAACATAATCAGTTGAAAGTTTAGAGTTTAGAGTGTAGCGTCCGAGAGGATCCTGCTCAAGTTTTCAGCCTTCAAAAATAGAAAAAAAAACGTTCACTTTTTATTTTATCAAAATCAAAACCGAAGAATCTTTCCACTTTCAATGGGTATTTTTCGGAAATCTTTCCATTTTCACAAAATCTCCCGCGCAATCCAGGCACAAGCCTCGGCATCGGCCAAGGCATGGTGGTGGTTGAAGAGATGATAGCCACAGGCCTCGGCCACGGTATGCAGCTGGTGGTTGGGCAGCAGTTTCCCGAAATGCTTTCGTGAGGCGCGACACGTGCAATAGAACTGATAATCTGGATAATCCATTTGGTAGCAGCGCATAACGGCCTTGAGACAACCCTCATCAAATGGGCTGTTGTGAGCCACGAGCGGCAGACCCTCAATCAATGGCTCTACTTGTCGCCAGACAAATGGAAACACAGGCGCGTCCTCGGTGTCTTCTTTGGTGATGCCATGGACGACGGTGTTCCAATAATTGTAATAATTCGGCTCAGGCTGGATGAGCGAGTAGAACGAATCCACGAGCTCCCCTTCCCTAACAATCACTACGCCAACGCTGCACACGCTGGTGCGCTCGTTGTTGGCGGTCTCGAAATCTATGGCGGCGAAGTTTTTCATTCCTTATTTAACAGCGCAAAGTTACAAAAAGCCTGCGTTGAATCAAAGCACAGGCGAAAAGTTTTTTTTCAAAAAAAAAGCGTATCTTTGCAAACCAAATATCATATTGACAATCTGCAAAACCCAACTACAATGTCCATCGAAATCCAACATATTACCAAGCGTTATGGCGAGCAACTTGCCTTGAACGACATCACTTTGAGTATTGACAAAGGCATCGTTGGACTGCTCGGACCCAACGGAGCAGGAAAATCGACGTTGATGAAAATCATCACCTGCTTCATCCCTCCCACTTCGGGCACCGTTAGCGTCAACGGGTATGACATCACCGACGAACCCATGGCCGTGAAACGCATCGTGGGTTACCTGCCCGAGCACAACCCGCTCTATTTGGACATGTACGTCCGTGAATATTTGGAATTCGTGGCAGGAGTACATCAACTGAAAGGTGAGGCCGCCCGCAAACGCATTGAGGCAATGATTGAAGAGACTGGACTCGGACTTGAGGCTCACAAAAAAATTGGAGCACTCTCGAAAGGCTACCGCCAACGCGTAGGACTTGCCCAAGCCCTGATGCACGACCCTCAAGTTCTCATCCTTGACGAACCCACCTCCGGCCTTGACCCCAACCAACTCATCGACATCCGCAACCTCATCAGCAACCTCGGGAAAGAGAAAACCGTTCTGCTTTCCACCCACATTATGCAAGAAGTGGAAGCCATTTGCGAGCGTGCCATTATTATCAATAAAGGCGTTGTGGTCGCTGACGACAAAATTGAGAACTTGAAGCATGATAACGCAACCAGCAACGTAATCATTGTTGAGTTCGAAAGCGAGGTCAGCGAAGAACTTTTGCGCAGTATTCCACTGGTCGGCAAAGTGCAACGCGTCAAAGACAACCATTGGATTCTTGAGCCGCAGGGCGAAGAGGACATTCGTGCCAACCTAATGAAATGGTCGGTCGACAACAGCCTCATCATCAAGACCTTGCAAAAAGAAAACTGGAGTATCGAGGAAGCTTTCCAAAAACTAACGAAGAACTAACAGCGTATTCACTTATACAAATCCCCCGGCGTATAGATGTCAAACGGCGGCATCGCGGCAGGGTCAAGATTGGTATAAGTGCCGTCCACCTGTAATCTTTCCTTACCATAGACATAATGACTGCAGAACCACAGCAGGTCATCGACGGTCAGCGGGCCACCGATAGCCACACTGTGACCATAACCCTCAAAACGGCGGGCGAAATAAGGATAGTCATACTTCTCGAACTGTTTCACCAGCGCATCGGTACCATAGAAACCGATGCTGAAAAAGCTGATTTGCTTGTAAGGCACCAGCCGGTCGGCCATTCCATGATACATCATCGTAGGAGCAGGCTCGTGGTTGCGGTATTTCACCTTGCCCTCGTGAGAAAAGATGGCACCAGCATAACTCACCACACCTGCCAAACGGAAATCTGCAGGAAGGATACTGGAGTTCAAGAAATTGTTGCAAAGCGCATAATCCACCTGAAGCGAGGTAATGGCTCCTGCACTGGAACCCACCATCATTATCCAATCCTTGTTCACTTTCAGCTCCGCAGCATGGTCAAGCAGATAGGCGATGGCCAAAATGGCGTCCTCGGTTGCCATATTGATTGCGTTTTCCAAAGGTTCGCTATTGGTAATGCTCAAGTTTTTCGCGCCCTTCAAGCCTAACCGATAGTCAATAGCAGCCACCATGAAGCCCTCATCAACAAGTTGCTTGAAATAGCCTTTCTCAAACTCGCCGTCGCGATGGCCACCAATGAAGCCGCCACCAAAAACGTAAACCACACAGATGGTGCTGTCGTGGACATGTTTTGGGGTATAGAAATCAAGGTAAAGCTGCAACGTGTCGTGTTCGGCGTACTGGTAGGTCTTCATGTTTTGCGCGAAGGCCGTGATGCCTGCGAGGAGGATTGACAGGAATAATATTATTTTTTTCATGGATGTGTTGTTTTGACTAATGGCCTATAGCCTATGGCTCATGGCCTGTCTCAACGTAAAGTCAAGCCATAGGCCATAGGCTATTGGCCATAATTACGATTGATGTGTTTTATAATATTCTTTCAGGAATTCAGGAAGCGAGCGCAGGGCGGCCTGTTCGCGCCATTGTTTCCTCACCTCTTGGGCAGGCACGCCGAAAACGGCCTTGCCCGGCTCGATATTCTTGTCGACGGCGGAGGTGGCCAGAACGACCGCACCCGTACCGATAACCAAGTCCTTGTTTACGCACACACGACCCCACAAGATGACATCGTCCTCAATGCGCGTCACACCCGCGATGGCAGCATGGGCACCTATGAGACAGTTGTGGCCGATGTAACTGTCGTGTCCGATCTGACAGTGGTTGTCCAACTTGGTGCCGCTCTCGATGATGGTGTCGGAAGTAACACCACGGTCGATGCTGCACAAGGCACCGATTTCAACATCGTCGGCAATGACCACGCGACCAAACGACTCAAACTTCTTGAAGCCTTCGTTACGGCGCTGGAAATAGTAGCCATCAGCCCCAATGACACTACCCGAATGGATGATGACATTGTCGCCAATTACACAATGGTCGTATATGGTTACATTGGGGTGAATGAGGCAGTTTTTGCCGATGACAGTGTGATGTCCCACAAAGCTACCGGGCATAATAAGCGTGCCCTCCCCTATCTCTGCCGAGTCGCTGATGGGCTGCGTCTGCGGCTCGAAGGGTCGGAAATGTCGCATGATACGCAAAAAAGCGTCGAACGGGTCGGGATGCAAAAGCAAGGCCTTGCCTTCGGGACAAATCACCTCTTTATTAATAAGCACCACAGTGGCCGCCGAGTTGAGGGCCTTGGCGTAATATTTCGGGTGGTCGACAAAGGTGATGTCGCCCGCCTCCACCTTGTGGATTTCGTTTAGGCCAGTGATAGGAAAATCGGCTGGGCCAACATATTGTGCACCAATCAGTTCTGCTATAGTTTTCAGGATAGTCTTTGGTATTTTCATCGGATAGAAATTTTGGAATAAAACGCAAAAATACAAAAAAAGCGCAAAGTCAAGGACTCTGCGCTTATAATATCTAGATTCTTTTACCCATAGATTCGCTTCGAACTCTGAAGGCTTGTCATACCGAGCCTTGAGGCGAGTGTATCTACGCCTTCAGAGTCCTCGGAATGACATGGGCAAAAGCCTTAAGCTTTCACGCGCTCGCAATACTCGCCCGTGCGGGTGTCGACACGGATCATGTCGTCGGTATTGATGAACAACGGCACTCTGACCATGGCGCCCGTCTCAACGGTGGCTTCCTTCAAGGCGTTGGTGGCGGTGTTGCCCTTCTCACCAGGCTCGGTGTAAGTCACCTGCAGCACAGTCTTCACCGGCATTTCAGCGAAGAGGATGGTCTCGGTGGAAGCATCGACGACGACATCCACGATATCGTTTTCCTTCATGAACTTCACGCCAGTGATGTTGTCACCAGCAATCGGAATCTGGTCGTAGGTCTCGGTGTGCATGAAGATATAGTCTTCACCTTCCTTGTAGAGGTACTGATAGGGACGATGCTCAACGCGGACATCCTCCAGCTTCACGCCAATGTC
>JAEEGJ010017304.1_pt1 | contig 16329 bp, 8 predicted proteins | sample 8958761 | NCBI WGS metagenome assembly JAEEGJ01 (sample SAMN16246546, study PRJNA631951) | gut metagenome | biome: gut microbiome; feature: rumen; material: RS-attached | host: Bos | place: Iran: Karaj | collected 2018-10
TTGCTGAGACGGTCGAGATCGGTAAACAGCAGGTGGGCACGCTTGTAAGTGGCAAAGCGGCGGCAGAAGCCGATCACCAGTGCATTGGGGTTGAAACGCTCAACTAGTTTGACCACGCGTGCGGGATCACCCTGGTTCTTGAGCCAAGTATCGCGGAACTGCACCTTGATATAGTCAAAGAGCTTCTGTTTCAGTGCCATACGTGTGGCCCAGATTTCCTCATCGGGCACCTGATAGATGGCCTCCCAGATCTTCTGGTTCGACTCGTCGGACATAAATGACGGATCAAAGTATTTGGTATAGAGCTTGCGCCACTCAGTAGCTGCCCAAGTGGGATAGTGCACGCCGTTGGTGACGTAGCCTACGTGGTTCTCCTCAGGGAAGTATCCGTTCCAGATGCCTGAGAACATCTTCTGGCTGACCCATCCGTGCAGCTTCGACACGCCATTAACCTCCTGACAGGTGTTGCAGGCGAAGGTCGACATGCAGAACTTCTCGCCGTAGTCATCTGGATTGGTGCGACCCATACCTATGAACTCGTCCCAAGAGATGCCCAAACGCTGGGGATAGGCTCCCATATACTTGCCGAAAAGACCTTCATCGAAGTAATCGTGGCCTGCAGGCACAGGTGTGTGAACGGTATAGAGACCACTGGCGCGCACCAGTTCCATAGCCTGATTAAACGTCAGGTGCTCCTCCTCGATATAGTCACACAGGCGCTGGAGGTTGGCCAGAGCAGCGTGTCCCTCGTTGCAGTGGTAGATATCCTTCTTGATGCCAAGCTTCTTCAGCGTGAGCACTCCTCCGATACCTAACAGGATCTCCTGCTTCAGACGGTTCTCCCAGTCGCCGCCGTAGAGCGAGTGAGTGATGGGCTTGTCGAACTCAGAGTTCATCTCGTTATCAGTATCAAGCAGATAGAGCTTGATGCGACCCACGTTCACACGCCACACGTATGCGTGTACCATATAATTTGTATAGGGGACATCGACCACCAAGGGCTGCCCGTTCTCGTCTAGCTGACGCTCGATAGGCAGATGGGTGAAATTCTGAGCCTCGTACTTGGCAATCTGCTGGCCGTCCATCGACAGGCTCTGGGTGAAATAGCCAAAGCGATAGAGGAATCCTACGGCCACCATATCGACATTCGAGTCGGAGGCCTCCTTCAGATAGTCACCGGCAAGCATGCCCAAACCACCTGAATATATTTTCAGTGCCGAGTGCATGCCATACTCCATCGAGAAGTATGCCACAGAGGGGCGCTTTGCATCAGGTTCTACATCCATGTAGGCACGGAAAAGATCATAGACGTGCTTGATGCGTTTCATCAGGGCCTTATCCTTCACGATCGCTTCCTTGCGGGGGAAGGTCAGGCGCTCGAGCAGCAGCACGGGATTATGCTTCACATCGTGGTACACCTCAGGGTCGAGGTCGCGGAAAAGATCGCGAGCCTCGTAGTTCCATACCCACCAAAGGTTGTGGGCAATCTCGTCGAGGCACTTCAGTTCCTCAGGAAGGCTCGATTTCACGGTCAGCTCCTTCCACTGGGGAGCATTGGTGTAGTCTGCTTTGATTTTCATCTTTTTAATTTACAATTTTACTATTTATTATTTGATATTTTTTACAAACAATTCCTCTTTCTAGAATTATTCAGCGCGATGTCATAAGCCTGATAGTAGTACTTGATGAACTCACTCCACAGAGCCTTCTTCGACAACTGCGAAGCCTTCTGGCGGCATGCCTCGGCCTGTTTAGCCGTGAAATGCGAGTACTCGGCAACAGTGTCCTTGATAATGTCGGCCACCTCCGAGTAGTTGTAGTCCGTGCGATGAATCACCTTCACGCCGTCCTGCAACTCACCCGTATGTCCAAACACCTTGTTGGCCCACAATCCAAAACCAGCTAAGTCGGTGGTGATGCAGGGCACCTTGAAGGCAACAGCCTCAAGCGGTGTATAACCCCAAGGCTCGTAGTAGGAGGGATAGATGCAGAGATCGTTGCCCAGCACCACATCATAGTACGAGAGGTTGAGGATGCCATCATTGCCGTCAAGATAGCAGGGCAGGAACACCACCTTCACCTTGTCGTCACGACGGTTGTGCATGTCATAGAACTTCATCATGTTCAGCACATTGTCGTGACCCATGTTGTGCAGCCAGTGAGTAATCATGGGCACTTCGAGAGGAGTGTCATAGGGCAGCCCACTACTTAGCCTTTCTTGCAGATCCTTACGGGGTTCTCCCACCCATCCAGGCACTTCGATAAAGGCTACCACCTGTCGCTGCAAGTCTCGGTCACGCAGCAGACGGTTCATGGCCTCAACGAAGACATCGATACCCTTATTGCGGAACTCATAACGTCCTGATGTAGAAACAATAATTGTGTCATCGCTCAAGTCTTCACCAAGCAATGCTCCAGCCACCTGTAACAGGCGGCGGCGAGCAAGTTTGCGCTTGCGTCCGTAGGCAGGACCCTTGGGCACGAAACTATCGTCGAAGCCGTTGGGCAACACCATATCGACTGGCTTATCGAGCAGTTCCAGGCACTCGCGTGCAGTGATATCGCTAACAGTGGTGAAGCAGTCGACGTAGTGAGCCGTCTGCTTCTCGATGGAGTGCTTCGACTGCATGTTCAGCTCGCCTGCCATCTGGTCGCCGTTGTAAGCGAAAAGATAGTCATAAAGCGGTTTCTGGTTGCCTGCAATCGAACGCCCGATGCTCGTAGCATGGGTAGTGAAGATAGTGGCTATCTGCGGAACCTTCTTGTTAAGATAGAGTGCCCCCAGTCCGCACATCCATTCGTTGGCGTGGTAGATGACGTTTTGGGCGTTAATGTAATTATACAGGCTTTCAGCCACCAGTCCGGCCGCATAAGAGAACATCGAGGCCTCGTCGTAGTCGCCATAAGAATGGAGGGAGTCCACACCGAAGTTTTCCCACAACCAGCCGTAGATCTCGTTCTTCTGATCGTAGTAGGGAGTAAAATCAACCAACACGGCCACAGGCTCTCCAGGCACCGTCCAGCGCCCTACCCTCACCTTCAGTCTCTGTTCGCGGGCTGTCCACTGCCACTCGGCATAAAGGGCAGCTTCCTCGCGAAAATATGGGCACTGCTTCTCCTTCCAGACATCGGGTCCTATAAAGATTATTTTATCGGGAAATGCGCTCTGCAGCGTCTTTGCTCGTGAAGAAAGGACGGTATAGATGCCGCCCACCATATTGCACACTTCCCAGCTCGATTCAAAGATATAATCCGGAGTTAAAAGCTCGTTACTCATTTACTTCTGTTTATAAACGGCTGCAAAGTTACCTAAAAAAATCGTAAAATCACCATGAATCGCCCGTTTTTTTCTAAACGCCGTTCATTAATTGATATAAGATTTCCCTTTTTACCCTCAAAAAGGGAGAAAAAGCCAATAATCAAGTTAGAATTGGTTTCGCTCGTCGCGGACGGACGTTCAGTTCGTCGCGGACGGATGTTCGCTTCGTCGCGGACGGACGTTCAGTTCATCGCGGACGGACGTTTGACTCGTCGCGGACGGCTGTTCGGTTCATCGCGGACGGACGTTCAACCCATAGTACGCGGCCATAACCTTTTCGTCAATCCATACGATCACGATAGTCAGCGTAGGCAAACTCACGTAGAAGCTCGAGGCGGCCGTCGTCACGGAGAATGGCAATGGAGGGATGGGTGATACCGTTGAACATGTTGGTCTTGACGGTGGTATAGTGTATCATATCCTCGAAGATGACTTCCTCACCCACTTGCAGTTCGTGATCAAAGCGCCAAGAAGCCATAAAATCACCACTTAGGCAACTATTGCCGCCAAGGCGATAAACGTATCCGTCCTGCACTTTTCCTGCCCCCTCGGTTGACTGCAAAAAGCCGTCCTGCGGTTCGTCAACATGCTCCGCTCCTCGCACATCAGGGAAATAGGGCATTTCCAGGCAATCAGGCATGTGGCAAGTAAAACTGACGTCGAGAATGGCCGTACGTATGCCCTTGTTCTCGACAATATCAACGACATGACTTACCAGCGGTCCTGTCCGCCATGCGAAGGCGCTGCCAGGTTCGAGAATGATGTGCAGCCAGGGATAGCGCTCATGCAGTCCGCGGAGGATACTGACGAGCAGTTCAACGTCGTAGTCACGCCGTGTCATGAGGTGACCGCCACCCAGGTTGAGCCATTTCAGCTGTGGAAACCAACGAGAGAAATGTTGTTCGATGTGTACCAGCGTGCGCTGCAGCACGTCGGCACCGCTCTCGCAGTGGCAATGACAGTGGAATCCTTCGATGTCAGAGGGCAGTACTTCAGGCAGCTGGTCGGCAGTGACACCAAAGCGAGTTCCAGGTGCACAAGGATTGTAGAGCAGCGTGCCCACCTCACTATATTCAGGGTTAACACGCAAACCCAGCGAGCATCTTGCAGCACGCTGATGGAAACGGTCGTACTGTGAAAGTGAATTGAACGTCAGGTGGCTCGAGCAGGCGGCAATGCGGTCGAACTCGTCCTCGCAATAAGCTGGGGAATAGGTGTGCGAAGGCGCTCCGAACTCCTCGAATGCCAGCAGTGCCTCGCCGAGGGAGCTGGCGGTAGTGCTGTGGATATACTCGCGGAAGATGGGAAAGGTCTTCCATAGTGCAAAAGCCTTGAAAGCAAGGATAATCTCGACATCAGCCCTGCGCGCCACATCAGCTATGAGTGACAGGTTTCTCCTAAGCTTCTGCTCTTCAATGATATATATCGGTTTGCTCAATTATCGATTCAATAATTAATTATTTTGGGATTTCAACTCAACGGTCTCAATAGACACGCGGACCAAAGATGGCAGTGCCTATACGCACCATCGTGGAACGGTGACGGACGGCGATGGGATAGTCGTCGCTCATGCCCCAGGAACGCTCGCAGAAGGCATCGTCATCAGCAAAGTAACGGGCCTTCACCTCGTCGAAGAAACGGGCTGCCGTCTCAAACTCTGCAGCTATCTGTTCCTCGTCGTCGACGTTCGACGCCATCATCATCAGTCCACAGATCTGCACATGCTGCATCTGACGCCATTCACCGTCGTCAAGCAGCTGTAGGCAGTCGGCAGTCGTCAGGCCGTATTTCGTAGCCTCCTCTGCGATGTGCAGCTCGAGCAACACCTTAATCGTGCGCCCCACCTTCGATGCCTGCTTCTCAATCTCGCGCAACAAGCGCAGCGAGTCGACGGCTTCAATCATCGTGATATAGGGTACGATGTACTTCACCTTGTTCGTCTGCAGATGGCCTATGAAATGCCACTCAATGTCCTTCGGCAGCGACTCATGCTTCAGGCGTATCTCCTGTTCGTGACTCTCGCCGAAGATACGCTGGCCCTCATCGTATGCCGCCATGATCTCTTCAGCAGGATGATACTTGCTGATGGCCACCAGCCGCACGCCCTGAGGAAGGGCATCGCACACCTGGCGAAGATGCAGCTTGACGTCGTACATCACTCCTCCTCGAACTCAGGCTTGTCCTCTTTTTCCTTCTTCTTATATTCAAAGACGTCCATCAGCGTGGTCTCCGTGACTCCGGCTATGACATAGTCGATCATCGTGCCTGCCATCACCTCGTCGAGGTTCTTCACGGCTCCGTTGAGAGTGGCAGCATGCACAAGGTAGTTCACGTTCGACCGTTTCTCCTTCTCAGTCTTCTCATCTATGGTGATGAACTGCAGCTTGGCCCTGTACCAACGGTCGGCCAGGCCATCGTCGCTGAAGAAAATCTCATGATAAGAGGCACGCTTGATATCGCTTACCTCAAACTCGCCACTGATATACGACGACATCTCCTCAGTGATGCGCTGCTCAGCCTCAGTGAAACTGAGTGCGTCGACGACGTATGTCTCCGTCACTTTCTTCTGAAGACCGTCGTCCATTGTCTTCTCGTAGCGTATCTTACATTCAAACCAGTTTGCTGTTCTGCTTCGCATCATATTAGTTTACAATTTAACTATTTACATTTTACGATTATTCACAATATTAGATAAGCGGCATGCCCAACTCGCGGCACTCCTGGCGCATCTCCTCGGGCCAGATAGAGGCCTGGATCTCGCCGATGTGACCCTTGTGGAGCAGAACCATACACAAACGGCTCTGGCCGATACCGCCTCCCACGCTCAGTGGGAGCTTGTCCTGCAGCAGCTGCTGATGGAAGAACAGCTGCTCGCGCTCTTCCTCATGCTCCAGCTTAAGCTGACGCAGCAGCGACTCCTTGTCGACACGTATGCCCATCGATGAGAGTTCAAACGACCGTCCAAGCACTGGATACCAAATAAGGATGTCGCCATTTAGACCTGCACGTCCGTCCTCAGCAATGGTCGACCAGTCGTCGTAGTCAGGAGCACGGCCGTCGTGCTTCTCGCCATTCGAAAGTTTGCCACCGATGCCGATTACGAACACAGCTCCGTAGGCCTCGCAGATAGCATCCTCACGCTCCTTGGGACTCTTGTCAGGATACATGCGCAACAGCTCCTCGGCATGAATGAAGTGAATCTTCTCAGGCAGGAACGGCTTCAGCTGCGGATAGGTTTCACAGGTGAGGTACTCCGTACGGCGAATGGCAGCATAGATACGCTCGACGACGCTTTTCAAGAAGCGCAGCGTCCGATCCTCACGACGAATGACGGCTTCCCAGTCCCATTGGTCTACATAGAGGGAGTGCAGGTTGTCGAGCTCTTCGTCAGCACGGATGGCATTCATATCTGTATACACGCCATAGCCTGGTTCAATCTTATACTCAGCCAACGTCAGACGCTTCCACTTGGCCAGCGAGTGAACCACCTCGGCACGGGCATCGCCCAAGTCACGAATGGGGAATGACACAGGGCGCTCGACACCGTTCAGGTCGTCGTTGATGCCCAGACCTTTCAGCACAAACAACGGAGCGGTCACACGACGCAGACGCAACTCAGTGGACAGATTCTGCTGGAAGAACTCCTTGATCAGCTTGATGCCCTGCTCTGTCTGGCGCATATCGAGCAGCCGCTCATAGCCGATGGGTTTTATCACTTTGCTCATATCTTCTTACCTTAATTTTCTTAATGCGCTGCAAAGGTACGAATAATCTGTCAATTGGCAAACTTTTGGGCGAATTATTTTGCAGCAGGGCTGTTTTCGCACAGAAATGAATAAAAAAAGTAAAAACGATGGCCGTTTCATTTTTTTGTAGTAACTTTGCACACAATTTAAGACGAACGAAAGCAATCCTAGAACATGAAGAGACTATTCATCACCCTGGCAGCGCTGGTCCTCTGCACACTGGGCACACTGGCTCAGCGCACCACCGACATCCTCGACCGTGGCCTGGTGGCCATACCTGCTGCCTCAGGATCAGGCAATTTCATCAGCTGGAGAATCTTCGGCGAAGAATACTACGACACTGAGTACAACCTTTATCGCGACGGCGTGAAGGTGAACGACACTCCCCTGAAAGTATCGAACTACAGCGATACAGCAGGAAAAGCATCCTCCAAGTATCAGGTAGCAGCCGTAGTAAGAGGCGTCGAGCAGGAGAAGAGCGCTGAGGTCACCCGCTGGAGCGCTCAGTACAAGCAGTTCGCCGTGCAGTCGCTGTACTCACGTCGCGGAACGAACATCACTGCCGACTACAACATCAACGACATTGCCCTCGCCGACGTCACGGGCGACGGTGTCTCCGAGTTCATCATGAAACGCAACTACGGCCCCGACGGCAGTTCAGTTGCCAACGACTCGGCCTACAACCATATTGAGTGCTATACGCTGCAAGGAGAGCGCCTGTGGTACATCGACCTGGGCCCAAATATGGTCAGCGGCCCCGACGAGCAGTATGATGCCGTGGGCTATGACTGGGACGGCGACGGACGGGCAGAAATCCTGATGCGTGGTGCAGACAATATGATTATCCATCATGCGGACGGCACTACGACAGAGATAGGCAACATGAAGGTCAACACCCGCAACACAGTACTGCAGACTGCCAACATGACTTACACGAACACGGGAGCCGAATATCTGCTCTATCTGGACGGACTGACAGGAAAACCCTACCCCATCGGCCCCAACGGACAGCTATGGATGAGCTACCCGCTACCTAGAGGAAGCGCTGATGACTGGGGCGACGGCTACGGCCACCGTTCGACGAAGCACTACTTCGCCGCTCCCTTCCTCGACGGTCGCCATCCTTTTATTTTCCTAGGTCGCGGCTGCTACACTAAGCATCACATGAAGGCATTCTCAGTCAATCCTGACACACACCAGCTGACGCTCTACTGGGAATGGAGCAGCGGATCGATGGGCGCCTATACCGGACAGGGATTCCACAACTTCGGCATCGCCGATGTCGACTGGGACGGACGCGATGAGATTTGCTTTGGTTCTATGGTTATCGACGACAACGGCAAGGGACTGTCGACCACAGGACTGGGACACGGCGATGCCCAGCACTGCTCAGACTTCGACCCCTATCGGCACGGACAGGAGATTTTCACCTGCAACGAAGACCATCCTGCCATGAACTACCGCGACGCCACCACTTCGAAGATCTACTACCGTCTGCAGTCAACCGGCGACGACGGACGAGCCATCTGCGGAAACTTCTCGAACGATTACCCCGGATGCATCGGACACTCATCCCAGTCAGGCGTCGTCTCGACGGTCACTGACAAAGTATTGCCAAACGCTCCCAGCGGCTTCGCCATGAACTGGCGTATCTACTGGGACGGCGACCTACTCGAGGAAGCACTCGACGGTGCTTCTTCGCGCGAGGGAGCATCTCGTGTGTTCAAGGCCGACGGATCCACCGTCTTCACTGCCAGCGGAACGGCCAACTGCAACTGGACGAAGAACACACCTTCGGCCACAGGCGACATCATTGGCGACTGGCGCGAGGAAATCATCGTGCGCACCACTGATAATAAATATGTACGCGTGTATACAACCAATATCAAAACCAACTACCGCAACTACACTCTTTGGCACGATCATCAGTATCGTCAGGGAATGGTGTGGGAGTCGATAGGCTACAACCAGCCACCTCACACCAGCTATTTCCTGGGCGAACTCGAGGGCATCACTGTGGCTCCCCCACCCTTTACGATGACGGAAAGGACAGAAGTAGCCAACGGAGGCACCATCGGCACCACCAGCGACCATCTCATCGTCTGTGAGACCAACGATACAGAGGTCACCATTCAGGACGGAGCCGAGCCTTATATCCTCACCTTCAACGTACCGTCCTGGATTCAGGGCACCAACAGCACTGCCACCAATGGCAATCCCAGCATCAAGCGCACCTACTACACCTGCAATGTCAAGGGCGGAGGACTTAGTGGCGGCACACGCCTGGTGAAGCAGGGCGACGGCACACTCACGCTGCCTAATGCCGTGATGAAGCATTCAGGACCTACTGACATCTGGGCAGGAACGGTCAACTTCAACGGCATCTTCGAATCATCACCAGTTTGGCTCAACCGCTTCGCTGAGCTTAACAGCGACGGTGGACAGTTCAAGGCCGGCATAAGCATGGACTATGCTTCCACACTGCGTCCAGGAGGAGCTGACAAGCAAGGCACCATTACTACGACCACGCTGAAGTTGGGCTTTGGTTCCCGCATCGTCTTCGACATTTTCAACGAAGGTCTGGCCTCCGACAAAATCACTGCTCAGCAGATAACTATCGAGACCAAGAACTGGCAGCACGGACCTCAATACCTTACGCCTGTGTTTGAGTTCACTCCCCACACAGGCAACAATCCCTCGGTTGCCACTGGACGCTACCTCATCGGCACCGTCGAGCAGCCCATCAGCAACCTCGACAAGGTGCGCATCGAGGGCATCGACACCAAGATGAAGGCCCAGCTACTGCAGGAAGGTTCCAACCTCTATCTCGAGATTAGCGGCATGCGCGATGCCCAGGACATCACCTGGACGGGAGCCGTCAGCACTGCCTGGAACGTAGCCGACACTGAGAACTTCAGCAACGACGGTCAGGCCAACTTCTTCGTCACTGGCGACAATGTGCATTTCGATGACTCAGCCGAGAAGTTCAGCGTCACCCTCGAGGGAGAGATTGAGGCCGACACCGTCTTTGTCAACAATACCAAGGGCTACACCTTCAGTGGATCAGGAGCACTCGTGGGCAATACTACCCTCGTGAAGCAGGGCACTGGTATGCTCACCATCAAGAATGACAACACCTACACGGGTGGCAACCGTCTCTCAGGAGGCATCGTCAGTGTCAGCTCAATGGCCAATGCCAATCAGCCAAAGGGCAATCTGGGAGCAATGACTACTGCTGCCGCCAAGTTTGTCATGGAGAATGGAGCCGAGCTGCGCACCACTGCCGCCATCACCAACGGATCAGCTATCAAGTTCGAAGGCGATGAGGGAGGCGTGATCAACAATGCGCAAGACTTCATCGTCGACCGTGCTATGATGGGCACTGTGCTCACGAAGAAAGGCACGGGATGGATGAAGCTCAACGTCGCCAACGGCAGTCTCCAGCGGCTCGTCGTCGCTGCAGGAACGGTGCAGTGTGTCAACAGCAATAAACCTGCCAACACCGTTGAATATCAGGGAGGCACGCTCCGCGAGAACACCGGTACCAGCTATGCCATCCACGTCCCGAAGGGAAAGACAGGAACATGGTATATGGCCAACCGCTCGACCTACACCAACAAGGTCACTGGCGAGGGCACACTCAATGCCTATTGCACCACGGAGAAAGGCACCAACTATTACGCAACGCGCACCCCCGTGCAGTGCGACTTCAGCGCCTTTGAGGGCACGCTCAAGCCCAACTCCAGCCAGGATGATGCCGCCGCCCTGCGTTTCACACTGAACACCGCCACCGGCATGCCTAAGGGCACGATGAACCTGGCTGCCAACGTCGTCGTGCAGAACAGCGGCAAGACCTTCCGCATCGGCAAGGTCACAGGATCGGGAGCACTCGGAGGCAGCTGTACATTCAGCAACGGCACCAGCGCGGGTGCCAACACTTGGCAGGTGGGCAACGACGAGGACTGGGCCACCAGCGTCCGTGTCATCTCCAATGCCAACTTCACCAAGGTAGGCTCTGGCAAGGTCACTTGGACGGCTGCCAGCGACAATACCGGCACTACCACCATCAGCGAGGGCGAGCTCACACTATCGTCGAACGGTGTGCTAGGCACCGGCCGCCTCACGATTGGCCCCAACGGCACTCTCTCAGGCACCAACAAGAAGACGACCCCACTCGTCAACAGCGCTATCGTAGTCAACGGCAAGCTGAGTCCCACCACGCTCTACATCGACAACAAGAACGTCACCATCAATACTGATGGCATGCTCATCATCGAGGCCCAGCGCTGTGCTACTGCCACCCAAACGGGGTGCAGCACCATCGAGGGCGTTGCCAATATGACCATCAGCGGCACGATACGCGTTGTGCCGGCCAGGTTCTGCAACCTGCAGGTGGGCGACAGCATTCGCATCTTCACTGCCAATGTCTTCTCCGGCACGCCGCAGATCGCGGCAGAAGGCCCCTACGAGTGGGATGCCAGCCGCATCAGCGAGGGACTGCTCTTCGTCAAGAACATCGACACGGGCATCGACAGCGTCATCTTGGCTGAGACTCCGCGCAACATCTACGACACCCGCGGCCGACTGGTACGTGCCAACGCCACTAATACCGAGGGGCTGCCTGCCGGCATCTATGTCTGCGAAGGACGCAAATTCGTTGTGAGACCATAAACTTTACCAATATAAATATGAAAAAGACTTTTCTATTTTCCCTGACTTTCGCAGTTGCCCTGGGCACTCATGCCCAGCAAAAACTTCCCTTTCAGGACACAAGTCTCCCTACGGAGCAACGCGTGGAAGACCTCCTTCAGCGCCTGACGCTTGAAGAGAAAGCAAAACTGATGATGAACCGCTCACCAGCCATCGAGCGACTGGGTGTTCCGCATTTCGAATGGTGGAACGAAGCGCTGCATGGCGTCGGCCGCAACGGCTTTGCTACCGTCTTCCCCATCACAATGTCGATGGCGGCATCATGGGACGATGCACTGCTGCAGCAGGTGTTCGACGCCGTGAGCGACGAGGCTCGTGTCAAGGCCCAGCAGGCAAAGCGCTCAGGACAGATCAAGCAATACCAGAGTCTTTCATTCTGGACACCCAACATCAATATTTTCCGTGACCCAAGATGGGGACGCGGACAGGAGACCTACGGCGAAGATCCCTACCTTACATCCCGGATGGGCATCGCCGTCGTACGCGGACTGCAAGGGCCCGACAATGCCAAGTACCGCAAGCTGCTGGCCTGTGCCAAGCACTTCGCAGTACACAGTGGCCCGGAGTGGAACCGCCACACGTTCAACATCGAGGACCTGCCCGAGCGCGATCTCTGGGAGACCTACCTGCCGGCATTCAAGGCATTGGTCCAGGAGGGCAACGTCGAGGAGATCATGTGTGCCTATCAGCGCATCGACGGTGAGCCCTGTTGTGCACAGAGCCGCTACGAGCAGCAGATCCTGCGCGATGAATGGGGATTCAAGGGCCTCATCACCAGCGACTGCGGCGCCATCAACGATTTCCTCCCCCGTTATCATAACGTGGTGGAGACTCCACAGCAGGCTGTGGCCATCGGCGTGAGGGCCGGTACTGACGTGGAGTGCGGCAGTCTCTACCGCCACCTGCCTCAGGCAGTGAGCGACGGATGGATCAGCGAGAAGGAGATCGATACCAGCCTGCGCCGCCTGCTCAATGCCCGCATGCGCCTGGGAGACTTCGACCCCGACGACATGGTCGACTGGACCAAGATTCCCGAGAGCGTCGTTGCCTCGAAGGAGCACAAGCAGCTGGCCCTCCAGATGGCCCGCGAAGGTATTGTCCTGCTGAAGAACAACGGCATTCTGCCTCTCCGCCAGAAGAGCATCGTCGTGATGGGTCCCAATGCCAACGACTCCATCATGATGTGGGGCAACTACTCCGGCTATCCCACCGCCACCATCACAGCCCTGCAGGGCCTCCAGAATCTGCTGGGCAAGAAGAACGTGAAGTACGTTCCCGGCTGCGGCCTGACCCGTGGCGAGGTGTCGGAGAGCTTCTACCGCACGATGAAGGGCACCTACTGGAACAACGAGAACATGCAGGGTGCTCCTGTGGCAACTGTCACCTATGCCGAGCCCATCAAACTCAACAACGGAGGAGCCACCGTCTTTGCACCCGGTGTTAGCCTCGAGCATTTCTCCGCCCGCTTCGAAGGCATATTCAAGACCACAGACGACGAGCAGCTGCAGCTGCATGTGGCTGCCGATGACAAAGTGCGTGTCATGATCAACGGCGACACCGTTGTCAACATCTGGAGCCCCCGTCAGCGCATCCAGGAGGCCAGGCCCGAGTTCTCAGTCAAGGGCGGTCAGGAATACAACATCGTCATCGAGTACGTGCAGGAGACCGACATGGCCAATCTGCAGTTCGACATCTACAAGCGATACACACCCACCCGCGAGCAGATTCTCCAGCAGATAGGCTCGGCCAAGACCGTCGTGTTCGTGGGAGGCATCTCACCCCGCGTCGAGGGCGAGCAGATGCGCGTCGAGGAGCCCGGCTTCAAGGGCGGCGACCGCACCAGCATCGAGCTGCCACAGGCTCAGCGCGACTTCCTACGTATGCTGCACGAGGCCGGCAAGCAGGTCATCTATGTCAACTGCTCGGGTGGAGCCATCGCTCTTGCTCCTGAGGCAGAAAACTGCGATGCCATCCTGCAGGCCTGGTATGGCGGAGAGCAGGGAGGACAGGCCCTGGCCGAGGTCATCACAGGCAAGGTAAACCCCAGCGGCAAGCTGCCTGTCACCTTCTATAAGGACGACTCCCAGCTGCCCGACTTCCTCGACTATCGCATGCGTGGCCGCACCTACCGCTACTTCGAGGGCGAGCCGCTCTATCCCTTCGGCTACGGTCTGAGCTACACCTCGTTCGTCATCGGCAAGCCTGAGTATAGCGGCGGTCAGGTCAGCTTCTCACTGAAGAACACCGGCCGTCGTGCCGGCACCGAGACCGTGCAGGTATATATCCGCCGCACGGCCGACACCGAGGGACCGCTGAAGACCCTCCGCGCCTACCAGCGTGTAGAGCTGAAGCCAGGCGAGAGCCGGCGGGTAAGCATCGACCTTCCCCGTGAGCGCTTCGAGAACTGGGATCCCCTGACCAACACCATGCGCGTCGTCCCTGGCCAGTACGAGCTGATGATAGGCACCAGCAGTGCCAATAGCGATCTGCAATCCTTTAACATTCAACTTAAATAATTAAAACAATGGTACAAACTGACAAGGGTAGCCGCGGCTACCTCATTTCAATCGTCATGGTGGCCGTGCTGGGCGGATTGCTCTTCGGCTACGACACGGCAGTCATCTCGGGAGCCGAGAAGGGACTGCAGGCATTCTTCAAAGAAGCGCAAGACTTTGACTACTCCGACCGCTGGCACGGGTTCACCTCTGCCTCAGCACTCATCGGATGTATCATCGGCTCAGCACTCTCAGGACTCCTGGCCACGCGCCTGGGCCGCAAGAAGTCGCTCATCATCGCTGGCTTGCTGTTCTTCGTCTCAGCACTCGGGTCGATGGATCCCGAATTCCTCTTCTTCGAGCACGGCAAGCCCTCTTTCTCGCTGCTCCTCATGTTCAACTTCTACCGCATCATCGGAGGTATCGGCGTAGGACTCGCATCAGCCATCTGCCCCATGTACATCGGCGAGGTGGCACCTTCCAACATACGTGGAATGCTAGTCTCGTGGAACCAGTTTGCCATCATCTTCGGTCAGCTAGTGGTCTACTTCGTCAACTTCTTCATTCTGGGCGACCACATCCAGCCGCTCGTAGAGGAGATGGGCAAGGGCATCGCCGCCATCAACCCCGCTGCACAGTGGACAGTCACCACAGGCTGGCGCTATATGTTCGGATCAGAGGCCGTGCCGGCAGGACTCTTCGCACTGCTCATCTGCTTCGTGCCTGAGACACCGCGCTACCTCGTCAGCATCGGTCAAGACCAGAAGGCTCTGGGCATCCTCGCTCGCATCAACGGCAGCGGAAAGGCCCAGCAGATCCTCCAGAACATCAAGGAGACCATGACCGTGAAGACCGAGAAGCTCATGACCTACGGCGTGATGTGCATCTTCATCGGCATCATGCTCAGCGTGTTCCAGCAGGCCGTCGGCATCAATGCCGTCCTCTACTACGCTCCACGCATCTTCGGCGACATGGGCATGGAAGACCCGATGATGGTCACCGTCTTCATGGGTATCATCAACATCCTCTTCACCCTCGTGGCCATCTTCACCGTCGAGAAGCTAGGACGCAAGCCACTGCTCATCTGCGGTTCGCTGGGTATGGCCATCGGAGCCTTCGGCGTTGCCGTCACCTTCGGACATGCAGGCCTCGAGATGGTCACAGCCATCAGCATCATGGTCTACAGCGCATCGTTCATGTTCTCGTGGGGTCCCATCTGCTGGGTGCTCATCTCCGAGATCTTCCCCAACACCATCCGTGGCGCTGCAGTCGCCATCGCCGTCGCTTTCCAGTGGATCTTCAACTTCATCGTCTCCTCCACCTTCGTGCCCATGTTCAACATGCACCTCACCGAAGGCGACGACTTCGGCCACTGGTTCACCTACGGTCTCTATGGCATCATCTGTGTCGTGGCTGCCATCTTCGTCTGGAAGCTCGTTCCCGAGACCAAGGGCAAGACGCTGGAAGACATGACCAAGCTGTGGAAGAGCCGCAAATAGGCTTGTCAGCACTCGCGCTAAAAGCCGTTAAACCAAGCGTTGCGGGGTTTCCCGCAACGCTTTTTATATGTCCGTGCGTGCGGTTTCCCCACGTCCGTGCGTTGCGGTTTCCCCGTGTCCGTGCGTTGCGGTTTCCCCGCAACGACAAAAGGCTTATTCGCGTGCTAACACAGGTAATGACACCACAAATCGCGCCCCCTGGGAATAGGTGGTATCCAGGCGTACCGTGCCTCCCAGCTGCTCTGCCAGCGAGCGGCAGATAGGCAGCCCCAGACCTATCCCCACCTTGAAATTATCGAGCTTGACGAAACGGTTAAAGATATGCTCCGCCTCCGACTGGGGTATACCGCACCCCGTGTCCTCTACGATGAGTTCCAACCTTTCTCCTTCTTGCCGTGCTTTCATGACGATGCTTCCCTTCTCCGTGTATTTAGCGGCATTGTCGAGCAGGAGCACCATGATACGCTGCAGCATGGTCTTGTCCGTCTGTAGCGTAAAGCTGTCGCCAACAACGCTGTCGAGGCGTAGCGCCACCCCTAATGCCACTTGCTTTTCCTTTT
>JAEEGJ010017305.1_pt1 | contig 16328 bp, 12 predicted proteins | sample 8958761 | NCBI WGS metagenome assembly JAEEGJ01 (sample SAMN16246546, study PRJNA631951) | gut metagenome | biome: gut microbiome; feature: rumen; material: RS-attached | host: Bos | place: Iran: Karaj | collected 2018-10
TCTCTTCTGGCTCTTCTTGGTCAGGATGTGACCATGATAAGCATGCTTTCTCTTCAGCTTGCCGCTACCCGTTACTTGGAAACGCTTCTTGGCAGCGGACTTGGTCTTCATTTTTGGCATTTTACAATTAGTTTTAAAGTATTAAAAATGAGTTTATTTCTTCGTTGACTTAGGAGCTATCATCATCTGCATGCGCTTGCCCTCCAACTTGGGCATCATCTCCACCTTACCTAACTCTTCCAACTCTTGCGCAAACTTCAGCAACATAATCTCACCTTGTTCCTTGTAGACAATGGAGCGACCTCTGAAAAAGACCTCCACCTTGACCTTTGAACCCTCTTGGAGGAAACGCTTGGCGTGGTTCAGTTTGAACTCAAAGTCGTGGTCGTCGGTCTGGGGTCCTAGGCGGATTTCCTTGATGACGACCTTGGTGGCCTTGGCTTTCTGTTCCTTTTGGCGTTTCTTCTGATCGAAGACGAACTTCTTGTAGTCCATCGCCTTGCAGACCGGCGGATTGGCATCGGGCTGGATCTCTACGAGGTCGACACCCAATTCTTCTACGATTCTCAAGGCCTCGCGCAAGGGGTAAATGTTCGGTTCGACACCCTCGCCCACCAGACGCACCATTGGGGCTTTCACCTCTTCATTGATGCGATGGTTGAACTCGCCTTTGTCTTTGTTCGGTCTCTGACCGGGTCTTCCTTTTTGTGGAATCTGTGCTATTGTTTTAGTCTCCTATATTAAGTTTATATTCAGTTAATTAGTTATCTCTTGTTCTGTTCCTCCTCGACTTGCTTGCGAATCATCTCGGCGAAGGCATCGGTGGTCATCGTGCCTAAGTCAACCTGACCGTGCTTGCGCACCGACACCGAATTTTCAGCTTCTTCCTTCTCGCCCACGATGAGCATATAAGGATATTTCTTCATCTCGGCATCGCGGATCTTACGACCGATCTTCTCGTTGCGCTCGTCAATGAGGGCGCGAATATCGGACTTTTTCAGATACGATTGCAAATTTTTCGCAAAATCGAGATATTTTTCGCTCACGGGCAGGATGACGACTTGGTCGGGAGCCAGCCACAGCGGGAATTCACCAGCGCAGTGCTCAAGCAACACGGCCACGAAACGCTCCATCGAACCGAAAGGTGCGCGGTGCACCATCACGGGACGGTGTTTCTCGTTGTCGGCACCGATGTAAGTTAGGTCGAAACGTTCAGGCAGGTTGTAGTCCACCTGGATGGTACCCAGCTGCCACTTGCGGCCGAGGGCGTCCTTCACCATGAAGTCGAGCTTGGGACCATAGAAAGCGGCCTCGCCGTATTCCACATGGGCGGGTAGACCCTTTTCGGCACAAGCCTCCTGGATGGCGGCTTCAGCCTTGGCCCAGTTCTCGTCCGTACCCACATACTTCTCGTGGTCGTTGGGGTCACGGAGCGATATCTGTGCTTCAAAGTTCTTGAAGTCAAGAGCCTTGAAGATGATTTCGATGATTTCCATCACACGGATGAACTCTTCCTTCACCTGGTCGGGACGGCAGAAGATGTGGGCATCGTCTTGGGTGAACGAACGCACACGGGTCAGGCCGTGGAGCTCACCGCTCTGCTCGTAACGATACACCGTGCCAAACTCAGCGCAGCGGAAAGGCAGGTCTTTGTAGGAGCGCGGCTTCCACTTGAAGATCATGCAGTGGTGAGGGCAGTTCATAGGCTTCAGCAAATACTCCTCGCCTTCTTCCGGTGTGGTGATCGGGCGGAAACTGTCTTCGCCATAGTGATCCCAGTGACCCGAAGTCACATAGAGTTGCTTGCCACCGATATGGGGCGTGATAACTTGCTCATAACCATATTCCTTCTGAATCTTGGTCAGATACTCCTGGAGGCGGAGGCGCAATTCAGTGCCTTTGGGCAACCAGATCGGCAGGCCTTTACCCACGATGTCATTGAACATGAAAAGCTCCAACTCACGGCCCAGCTTACGGTGGTCACGTTTCTTGGCTTCTTCGAGCAACACGAGGTACTCATCGAGCTCCTTCTGCTTCGGGAAAGTGATGCCATAGACGCGGGTCAGCTGCTTGCGCTTCTCGTCGCCACGCCAGTAGGCGCCAGCCAGCGAGGTCAGCTTCACAGCCTTGATGAAGCCCGTGTTCGGGATATGGGGACCGCGGCAGAGGTCGGTGAAGGCGCCACATTTATAATAGGTGATGGTGCCGTCTTCCAACTCGCTAATCAGTTCTTCCTTGTATTCGTCGCCTTTCTCGGTGAAGTACTTCAGGGCCTCGGCCTTGCTCACGTCGACGCGCTCAAAGGTCTGCTTCTCGCGGGCCAGCTCGAGCATCTTCTTCTCGATGGCGACGAGGTCGGCCTCGGTCAGGGTGATGTCACCCGTGTCGATGTCATAGTAGAAACCAGCATCCACAGCGGGGCCGATGCCGAACTTCACACCTTTGTATAAGGCTTCAATGGCTTCAGCCATGAGGTGAGCCGATGAGTGCCAGAACGTGGCTTTGCCTTCGGGGTCGTCCCAAGTGAAGAGTTGGATGGTAGCGTCCTCGTTGACGGGGCGCATGGCATCCCACATCATACCGTTCACTTTGGCAGACAGCACGTTACGCGCCAAACCCTCGCTCAGGCTCTTGGCGATATCCAACGGCGTCACACCGGCTTCATATTGTCTGACACTATTGTCAGGGAAGGTTATGTTAATCATAAGAATAGGTCTTTTTGAAAGCGGCTGCAAAAGTACAAAAAAATCTCATACAAAATTCATTCTAGGTGAAGGTTTTGTGTTTTTTGATAAAATTACTCTACGACATGATCCACAATAGCAAAGTTCGCCACCAAGTTCCTGTTTCCATTAATAATGAAAGAATAAGAGGCAGCTGTTGAAACCACTTCGCCATTCTCCGTCCAATTAATTAAAGTAGTAGCCCTCATTGGCTGTTGCAGTAAGCGCACAAGTGTTACCATCCAAATAAACACCTTCCCACTCACCCCTCCGCTTTCCACAGGATTAGCGGTAGCGTTGATAACAAAAGGATTAATAGGAAGAGCGCACTGCCCTGACAGATTGCCCATAGAAACGCCAGTCGTCGGTTACTCCCGTGCCTTGAATTGCTGGAGTGAAGTAATCCCAACCGAACTCGAAACTCTCCGCTTGTTCCGAATTGTATGAGCAGAGTGAACTCGACCAACAATATCCGTTACCGACTATCCATTCATCAAAACCATCTCCGCTGCGACGATCCGCTTTTGGCAAGAAAAGCGTATTTCCGTTGGCAGCAATGAACAAACATCCGTCTACTCCGTTCAAGCTTGTAAAACAATTGGTTGTATTCCGTAGAAGTTCCCACCATTCTTGTTCAGTGGGCATACGCCATTCCAAGCCCCAATTCACCGAGGCAGCATCGTCCTCGGGCAGCAAGGTGGTCAAGCCGTCGCTTCTAGTGTATTTGGTGAAGGTAATGCCATCGCCATACTGGTAGGTGTCCCAGCTATAGATGCTCTTGGGTTGCGTCTCACCCCAGGCAAAGTAGTCGCCGTAGCCCTCGGGAATGTCGGCACCTACATTGCAAGTGGCCCACAGCAGACCGCTCGGCAAGCCGAGGTCGACATAATGGTATGCTCCAGACACATAATTACAAAAGACGGCTCTCAAATTCCTGCTTCGATTAACCATGAAAGAATATATAGGTTCCGTTGAAACCGTTGCTACATATCCATATTCCATCCAACAAACAAAGGTATAGCCTTCGTTAGGCGTGGCAGTAAGTGTGCATTCTGTACCAGTTTGGAACGTGCCTCCTCCACTCACCGATCCTCCTTCTTCCGGATGGGCAGTGACATTGATAACAAAAGATGAATCCTGTGAAAAGGAACGCACGGCTCGGACAGAATTTACACCAGCACGACCGTGGTCGCTTTCCATGTGATCACCCCAATACCAATCGTTTTGTAGAACCCACGCATCATCAGGATTGTCAGTATTGAGCGAACTAGACCAATAGACACCGAAGGGGTCGTCGCCGAGCTCACCGCTATAACGATATTCGGCAGGCAGGAAGAGACTGTTGCCATTCGTGGCAGTAAATAATGTACCGTACACGCCGTTTTGGGTAGTACAAGTAGAGGTGGTGTTATTATAAAGTTCTTCCAATTCTTCCTTGACGGGCATGCGCCAATCTTCGCCCCAGTTGGCCGTGGCTGCATCATCCTCAGGCAACAAGGTGGTCAGATTATCGGTAAAGCCGTTGTAACCATAGCTGGAATTAGTGCAGTACTTTGTAAGGGTACTCGCACTACCATTACAATGTTGATAAGTGCCCCAATTGTAGGTGCTTTTGGGCGTGGTCTCGCCCCAGGCGAAGTGGTCGCCGTAGCACTCAGGCGTGTCGGCACCCACATTGCAGGTGGCCCACAAAGTACCACTCGGCAGACCGAGGTCAACATAGTCGTGGATCACTGGCCCTCGAACAGCTCGGACAGATAGGCCTAGTTTGCGGTGGCCATAGCTGCTCATGCTGCAATTGTCCGAGCCAAAGCTAAGTTCCCATGCACGACTTGGAATGTTCGAATAGAGCGTACTCGACAAGTAATCTCCAGTAGAACCACTGAGACTGGTTCCGTTGCGATAGCCTGCAGCAGGCAAGAAAACACTTTTGCCGTTAGCCGCAGTGAAGAGTCGCCCATCCACTCCATTCCGGGTTGTCCACGTACAGATGGTATTATCGTATAATTCTTGCCATTCTTCCTTGGTTGGCATGCGCCAGTCATCGCCCCAATTGGCTGTGGCAGCATCGTCCTCGGGCAACAAGGCGGTCAGATTATCGGTAAAGCCATTGTAACCATAGCTGGAATTAGTGCAGTACTTGGTCAGCTTGCTTGAGCTACCGTTACAGTATTGATAGGTACTCCAGTTGTAATTGCTCTTAGGCTCGGTCTCACCCCAGGCGAAGTAGTCACCGTAAGCTTCAGGAACATACGCTCCAACATTACAGGTTGCCCACAAGGTGCCACTCGGAAGGCCAAGATCAACATAAGAATGAACATTAGAGTCAACAAAGTTAGCCACCAAGTTCCTATTACTATTCACAGTGAAGGAATACTCGGCTTCAGTAGAAACCACATCACCGTTCTCCGTCCAATTAGTGAACACATAGCTTTCATTAGCCGTAGCAACGAGTGTACAAATGGTGCTATTTTGATACATGCCTCCACCGCTCACCGTGCCGCCCTCTTCTGGATTGACAGTAGCATTGATAACAAAGGATCCAAAACGCACGGCTCGGACAGAACTTCCGTCAGCGCGATCTGGGCAGCTCATGTAGTAATTGTTTGAAGCAAAGTAGAGACACAACGCGAAGCCTGGTTCGTCCGTGTCGAGCGAACTCGACCAGTAAAAACCACGGTTGCCAGCGTGGAAGAGCTCATCGTCCCAACGGTAGCCAGCGGCAGGCAAGAAGAGACTGTTGCCGTTACTTGCTGTGAAAAGTCTGCCGTTTACACCATTTTGTGTTGTCCACGTGCAGGTTGTGTTGTTGTAGAGTTCCTGCCATTCCAAGTTGTTGGGCATGCGCCAGTCATCGCCCCAGTTGGCCGTGGCAGCATCGTCCTCAGGCAACAAGATGGTCAAGCCATCGCTACCCGTGTATTTGGTGATATAAGCATCATAACCATCATAACCATAGCCGTACTGATAGGTGTCCCAGTTGTAGGTGTCTTTGGGCTGGGTCTCGCCCCAAGCGAAGTAGTCGCCGTATTCCTCTGGAGAATCGGCACCCACGTTGCAGGTGGCCCACAAGGTGCCGCTCGGAAGGCCAAGGTCGACATAAGCATAATCACTTGTTGTAAAACTCACTTCTTCGCCATAATTTACTCCTATCACTGAAACCGCGTATGCACGTACATAATAGACAGTGTTCGGCGTAAGCCCAGTTATTTCTGCGGTGAAAGAGCCTTGACCGTTTCCGTTTTCCGAATAGGCATCATTCGTTGTGGGTCGCGGATGTGTTGCCCAACAAATGCCCTTCATCAGTATCGTTGTGCCATCATTTGAAACTGCCGAACCTCCACAGATGGCTGTTGTTGCAGTTATGTCCGTCGATTCGCTTGTGGTTACAGTAAGTGCCCCTTCAGGTACAGAAGGAGTAGCGAAAACAAAGTTCACAGACTCACCTCTGTTGGAATAATAGTGATAACCCAGACCTGGGGTGAACTGGTGTAATGTTCCCCTCCAACTGCCGTTTCGGCAAGTCGCTTGCGCATACTTCGACTTGACAATATCACCTTCCATGGGAACAAAGTCCCCCAAGGCCTCGCCAATGTCCATAGACACCGCATTAGTATAGCTGATCCAGTTCCATCCTGGCATGAGATAAATCGTAATTTCCTGCGCAAAGATGTTGTGGCTTAGCATGACGATTGATGCCACAAACAACAATAGCTTTATTATACTTTTCTTCATTTTATTGTTTCCTTTCTTAATTTAGTTTGTCGTATTAGTTTAATGAACTGTCTTTCAAGCTTCTGATATTATAAAAACATCCATGTAATAGTCAGATGGTTGCAAAGATATGGATAAATATGAGTCATAAAAACAATTTTGTAAAAATAGTTTTCGTGTATCTTTCTCAAAACTAGAAGCAATTCACAATAAGAACTAGTCCATTGTGAAAACATCAAACTTTGTGCAACTTAGTGCACCTCGTCTTTATTATGGTTGCATTATTTTTCAATCTATACATTTTTTCTCCAACATTATCAACATCTTTTTATCTTTGCGCCAAAATTTGAACTATGGAAGACATGGTCATGGAGGCTATTCAAAACGCATTAAAACAATAACAAATATCAATATGAAAAGACTATCTCTCGTGTTGCTACTGGTTCTTACCTTGCTTTCCCAAACTTTTGCACAATCCACCGTCGAGAAAGCAATGGCTCGCAAAACAGCGCAAGCCTTTGCCGACGCTCATCAGGTCTTCATGGGAAAGGGGGTGGATTTGGTTTCCTCTGACGGAAATTATATTTACAACATCGGCACCCAAGGTTTTGTCATCATTTCGGGCAACACTGTCCTGCCGCCTGTGTTGGGCTGGTCCGACCAAGGCAAGTTTCCTGATATGGAAGATGCTCCAGAGAATTTTTCCTCATGGATTGCACATTACTCCGAGATGATTGATTTTGCCGTCGCCAACGGTATTGCTCCTGAAGAGAGCGTCCAACGCCAATGGGATGAAGCCGCACAAGGCATTTTTGGAACACGAAATACCCAAACCGTTGATGCATTGGTCAGCACACGTTGGAACCAGGACTGCTACTATAATGAGTATTGTCCAGAGACAAACGGTGGTTGGTGGTGGGGCGGTCCCTGCGGACACTGCTATGCAGGCTGCGTGGCTACCGCGATGGGACAGGTAATGAAGTATTGGGACTATCCCGAGACAGGCTTCGGCTCACACAGTTACGTCCATAGCCAATATGGTGAACAAAGCGCCAATTTTGCCGCCACCACTTATCATTGGGACCAGATGCCTAACGAAATTTGGGATAGCAATGATGCCATAGCCACCTTGCTGTACCATTGTGGCGTGAGCGTCAACATGAACTATTCGGCTTCGGGCAGTGGCGCGCAGTCGGCGGATGTGGAGACCGCACTTCGCTCCTACTTCGGTTACTGTGGTGCGAAATACCGCACCAAGACCAGCTACCAAGAAGATGCCTGGATTGCCATGTTGAAAGCCGACCTCGACCAATCGCATCCCATGTATTACTCCGGTGCCAACGGCGACAGCGGCCATGCCTTCGTTTGCGATGGCTATGATAACAACGACCTGATGCATTTCAACTTTGGCTGGAGCGGTAGCGGCGACGGCTTTTATTCCACTTACGACGTAAACGGCTTCAACCAAGGTCAGGCTGTGGTGACCAACATATTTCCGGTTAGTATCCAAGCCGATGACAACGGCATCATCTATGTCAGCGAAAATGGCACTGGCGACGGATCCTCGTGGAGCAACGCCACCAACAAGTTGCAGTTTGCCTCTGCCCTCTCAAGTGGTGGCGGCACCAAGGTTTGGGTGAAGGCGGGTACCTATTACGGCGACACCACTGACATGGAAGGTGCATTCAGCATATCGCCAAACAATCGCATCTATGGTGGTTTCGAAGGCAACGAAGGCCCCGACTTTGACCTCTCGCTCCGTGACTTTGACAAGTTCCCCACCATACTCGATGGTCAAGGTGCCCGACGCGTGTTGTTGCAAGATCAAGCCTTCACTTCGGCTACCATGCCTGTTTGGGACGGCTTCACCATCCAAAACGGCGCTATAGGCAGTGGTGCTGGAGTTTACCTTAATAATTATGTTACGCTCAACAATTGTGTGATCAAAAACAACACGGCATCGATGTACGGTGGCGGCGTCTACATCAACTCGACGGGCGGCTCGGCTCATGTGACGCTCCATAACTGCGTCATAGCTGACAACAATGCCTCAATGGGTGGCGGTGTATGCGACCGTGTGGGTGCCAACTACACCAACTGTCGCATCAGCAATAACATCGCATCGACCAAAGGTGGCGGTATTTATCTTTACAACAACACAGAGCCGGTCTTCAAGAATTGTATTTTTAACAATAACACGGCCAAAAATGCAGGTGGAATGTATGCCCGTGGCCAGTTCACTGCCTACAACTGCGATTTCGTGATGAACCTCGCCACGGAGAGCATCGGAGGCGTCTATCATGAGGAAAGACACAACAAATACATCAATTGCATCCTTTGGGGTAACATGGCCAACGGTCAACCTAGTCAGACGGATGGCGTGAGTGATTATGAGTATTGTGCCGTGCAAGGTGGGGTCGAAGGTACTGAGATAACCAATCTGTCAGCCGATAATAACGGTATTGAGCCTGGTTGTTATGTGCGTTTCAACCATCCCGCCCAAGGTGCAGGAGCTGAATACCACAACAGCAATTGGAGCATTCATCCGCGCAGCATCTGCCTCAATGCAGGCAAGCCTTATACGACAGGTTTGGGTAACACCGACATTGCAGGCAATCTTCGCCTCCAGAAAGGTCGCGTGGAGATTGGAGCGTACGAAAGCTGTGCTTCGCTCACCTTGATTGATGATGAACTCTTCGAAAGCGACGCCCCGTATTGGTTCTTTAGCAGACCTTTGACCGAGCCAGGCTACTATACCCATGTCCTCGAAGGTCAAGATTGCGATAGCGTTATCGGCCTCACTTTGATGGTTTTGGAAGGCTTGGAAGAAGATGGCCCTTCGACAGGCTCAGGGACCTTTGCGGTATGGCCTAACCCGACGACGGGACAAATCCACATCGATGCTGAAATGCCTTGCGATGTCGAAGTCCGCAATGTGTTGGGACAAATTGTTTTACAAGCCGAAAAAGTAGAAACCATCGAGATTTCAAGTCTCGAAAACGGGATTTATTTCTTGATAGTCAAATTAAACGGCAAGAGCTTCATCACAAAAGTTGTGAAGCAATAACTCCAATGCTTCAAGCACTATTACATAGCAAACTTACTTCAGAGGAGCGGATTGCCATTTCTGCAAACAAAGAGGATTCTTGTACATCTTCCGTTTTTGGCTTGTTGCAGTACCTCCCTGATGATTTGTTATTGGATATACTGAAGCAAAGTTGTGGCAATTTAGCATCGTTCCCTAATGACATTGGTGCTATTCAACAAGTGTTATTTTGGGAAAAGTTTTCTTCTTATCACATTTCAAACATCAATCAAAAATATGTCGAGCCTGATGTAATCATTGAAGCAGAAAACTATTCCATTGTCATTGAAGCAAAGAAATATGATGGGGTTTCTCAACAATACGAAAAACAATGGAAACAAGAGATATTAGTTGTAGAGGACTGGCACGAGCAAGAAAGAAACGAAAAGGGAATCATCTTTATTGCCATCGGTGGAACTGATTATTCTCGAGACAAAGAAGCTCTCGTTGGTGACAAATCGTACCCCATTCATGTTGCCAGTTGGATAGGCTTGTCCGATGCCATCATCAAAGTCCTTGATAAGATGTCAAAACCAGAAAGCCCAACGGAAAACCATAATCTAATCAGGCTTTTGAAAGACGCTGTTAAAGCGCTAGAACATTTTGGACATTTCAGAACAATTTGGCTGAACACGCTACCAAACATTAAGATAAGCCCACTAGACAAGTCGTTGTACTACCGTTGGAAATCCTATGACAACAAAGTACTTGAGGGCTTTTATAGAAACCATAACAAGATAAAAATCACCGAAATAAATCAACTATGGAAACCGATCCTATAACCAACTTAACCGATGCTTTGGAAGAAGTAAGGAAAGCACATCGTTTGATACATTCATTTCAAGAAAGGATGTTGTCTTTGATACGATACATCCAAACAAAACTTGATTTTCCGAATTACTTAGGTGTAAAACATTTTTCAAATCCTATTGGAGCTTATAGCCGTGGTAATTATCAAGACTACCTGAAAGTGTATCCGGACATGTGGGCGTGGGATTTCTTGTATTCTTATGTTTTTGAATACTATTTAGGAGAAGGCTCTTTTGAGAATGATGATTTATTCTCCCTTTCTATCATTCAGTATGCCGATACTGGTTATTTTGAAAACGAAAACGAAGATAGGAATACGCCTTCTCTTTTTGCACCGACTAAAGAATCAACTTCAAAGCTCTTATTCATTTTGGAAGTAAAGCCAAAGAAAACCAAAGAATGGATTTGGAACATTGGTGAATTGGCCATGACAAAAGAATACGCTTCAAAAAATCATACCAAAAATATCATAAGTCATCCGAAGGGAAACAAGCAATTTCTCTATTCCATCCCATTGGACCAGTTTGCTAATGAAGAAACGGCCTTGAAAGCATTGCGACAATATGCAGAGTTTTGTTGTCAAGAAGCGGGATTTGAGATGGATGATTTTAACCTTGATTAAACAATAATGATATGAAAAAAACCTATTTCTCAGCCGGATGCTTCTGGGGCGTGGAGTATTACTTCAAGCGTCTCAAGGGCGTGACAAAGACCGTCGTCGGATTCATGGGTGGCGACATGGAAAACCCGAGTTACAAACAAGTTAAGACGGGCACGACGGGGCATTTAGAAACCATCGAAGTTGAATATGATCCCAAACTGGTTTCCTACGAAGCCTTGGTACGCTATTTCTTCGAAATACACAACTTTGAACAGGTTGACGGCCAAGGCATCGACATTGGCACACAATATCTTTCCGCCATTTGGTTCAACGACACCACCGAGCGCGACATGGCCATTAAGGTCTTTGGTGAATTGATGCAGATGGGCTATCATCCTGCCACGCAAATCCGACAAGCCATGGCCTTTTACCCTGCCGAGGATTATCATCAGGACTATCTGGATGAGCGGGGTGAAACGCCTGAGTGCCATGTCTGGCATAAGATTTTCTGAAAACATGTAGGGCTGCCATAATATGGCAGCCGCGTTGGGTTATTCGACGCGGCTGCCGTGATACGACAGCCCTACAAACCATTCTAGGGTTTATTTTACAATGAATTTTTGCGTAATACCATCAATGGCAATGAAATACATGCCTTGAGGCAGGTTTGTCACATCAATTTGTTGGGTTTCTCCTGTGATTTGACCAGTCATCAGGATTTGACCCATGGTGTTGGTGATGTGGAATTTGGTTTCGTCTGGTAGAGACGTGGCGCGCCGCGTCTCTACAAAAAGGATACCATGGGTAGGATTTGGATAAACAGTTAAGGTCCCTGAGCCCGTCGAAGGGCCGTTCTCTTCAATACCATCGGTATGCACCGTAACGAAATCATGGATGCCGTCTGCCGACATTGCCGGTGCCGATTCACATTCTCCACCGACAATCGTGTTGATGGCTGTCACTTGATAATAATAGGTCTCGGCGCTGGAATCATGGTCATCAAAATGCATGTCCGTACCAGTGGCAATGCCAATCAAATCATAGTTCTGACCATTGGTGGAACGATACACATAGTAACCGTATGTCGAGCTTATCGTGCCTGCCCAAACCACATTAGTGACCGTAATGTTGTCGATAACCAAAGAATAATTCGACACATGCGTGAAATGGCGGAAACCAAGGTAAATCTCCTGACCTTCGTATGCCGAAAGGTCGACAGAATAGGCATGATACGGATAGCCGGAATCCCATTCTGCAATAGTAGCGATGTTCATTCCGTCACTTGAAGCTACGGCCACCCCGAAATGTTCCGTTGAATACGAGGGATCAAAACCCGAAGCAAAAAAGGTCATAGAAGCATTTTCCATCACCTTCACTTTTGGCATAAAAGCGTAGTTGTCGGGCTGAAGCGATCCCAAACCATTCATATAGGAAAATGAACTTAGCGAGGCGTTGGTGTTGGTCGTGTTCACCGAACCATCCGAGTTCATACCGCCACCATTATAGATGCCAAAGATTTGTCCGTCGCCATCGGCATCGAGGAAGGTCCAGCCTTGTGGGTCTTCTTCAAAACCAGTGTAAATCTCGCGTTCCCACGAAATCCTCACTTTATCACCCAAATACTCTGCCTTGAGGTTTTTGGGAGCGACACAGTCCAACTCAGCTTCAGCACATTGCGGAGCAGCAAGGGCATAATAGTCACCGGTCTCACGGCTGCCTTCTTGGATGATACGAATGCAATAATTAGAGGCATAGCGATTCACCTCATGAGTGAACGAAGTCTCACCATGTTTGAGCGTGGCAATCAACTCATCATCAGCATAAACCAATGCACCTATGGCAGGACGCGTCACCTCAGCCTCAACGCCAGTCACTTTGATGTCGTCGACGCAGAGGAAATAGGTCTCGCCAGTCGTGTTGAAGTGTCGAATGGCAACAAAGATCTGTTGTCCGGCGTAGGCCGAAAGATCAGCGGAATATTCGGTGTAAGTGCCTGTGCTATTCCACTCCTGAATCATGGTGAAATCTGAAGGATTGGTGTTCCCCGAAGTGGAAACAGCCACCCCAAAATGCTCAGGGTCGGGGGCAATGCCAGGCATGTCGGCATCGCAAGCCATGAAGGTGATGCGACCATTGGCAGTTGGAGTCAATCGCGGCGTGACGATGAAATTGTCGGGGTTGAGTTCATCCATTCCAGCCATCCATGACCATGAACGCAGACCGATGCCTCCATTATAGCCTCCGTATGGATACACGCGGAAGTTCTGTCCGTCGTTGTTTGCATCGATGAGGGTGAGGTCCATCAAGGTACTGTCGGCGAAGTCGTAATACAGTTCATCGAGTGGAAAAGGAGCCGACATCGTTGGCAACGTCCATGAAAGTTGAACCGTTGAACCGTCGCTTTGTGCCTGGAGTCCATTGGGCGAACCTTGGAAATGGTCGGGCGTGCGGTAGGTCCAAGCGTATTCGTTTTCAACCGTTGCCCCGCTTTGGTAATGGGCACGGATGGTTGTGGTATGGTTTGAACCATCAGCGAAGCCTTCCGTGTTGAGCAGATAATGCGTTCCATGTTGGTTGGTAGCCACCACCTGACCATCGAGGATAATATCACTGCCTATCAGTGCTGTGGCATTATCATCGCCGATATAAACATCATCAATGCAGATGGCAAACATGTCAGAGCAGTTGAAATGACGGATGGCGAGATAAGCTTCCTGCCCCGCGTAGGCGGAAAGGTCAACGGAATATTGATGCCAGTTGCCTTGACGGTTTCCTTGGCCTTTGGCGGTCAAAGTCCATTCCTGCAAGGTGGTGAAAGCCGAAGGATTGTTATTGACTGTCGTAGAGATGGCTACGGCAAAGTGTTCAGCAGGGTAAGCTTCATCCATGGCACAAGCCCAAAAGCTGATCATACTACCTTCAGGGATATTAATGCGAGGTGAAACAAGGTAGTTGTTGGGCGTAAGCGGCGAGGTTGAAGCATTGTCGTAGGAATACGAGACCAACATACCATCGGAGCCGCCATGACCCATGCCGTCCGTTGAAGGCAGTTGCCAGTTGTGGCTGTCGCCGTCGGCATCGATGAGGGTCCAGTCGAGGATGCGGCCTTCTTCGAAATCCTGTTCAAAGTCCCAAGCGTAGGCACCGTTGTGGGAATAGACGCTTGGTGCATGGTAAATCACATAGCCCGAGGCCGAAACATAGTTTTCAATGCCCTGTTGGGCTTTCGCTCCAAAGGGAGCGGTCATCAATAGTGCCATTGCAAGAAATGGCAGAAGGTGTTTTCGCATAAAGAATAATTGTGATTAATGTGAATTTAAATTGGGCTGCAAAGGTAGGGAATTTTTGCAAATCACATAGATTTTATCAGCCAATTGGCGGCTGCAACCAATTGTATTTCTCTATTGTTGATAGTAATGGTTCGCTTTGTGTCAAGGATGATAAGGGGCATTTCTCGCGACAAAATGCAAAGATTCTGACCAAAACGTTGCATTACGCCTCCGCAATAATTGGATAAGCTTTGAAAAAGGTAAGCAAGGAAATGGTTTCTTGACGGAGTTTCGTCTTGGCGAATTTCTTGATTTCTCCACCGGTCAGTTCGCCCAAACCGTTCATGATGGTTTTGTCACTTACTTGTTCCAAAGTGTCAATACATTGTTGTATATACTCCTGCAAAGGCATATCCATCCTGCTTTCCACAATATTCGCGTTGATGGGTGTCTGAGAATTCAAGAAAAACCAACAGTCAAATACATCTCGACCCGTGATTTCGTTTCTGTCGAGCAAGGCACATAGCTTATGGGCGAACATGTCTGACTTGACCAGCACTTTCATGTCTATGCCCAACAGATTCTTGATTTCGTAATGGTTTTCATACTGACGATTTGAAATCTCCACTTTCAGTTTCCGTTCACCTTGACCGTAATCCAAAACGAATACAGAACCGAAGAATTTCAATGCCTCGTCGTGAATGTCTCCGTATTTCAGCAAAATCTTTCTGACTTTATCATGCACCTCTTTTTCTTTGCCCGAATCAAGCAGATTGAAATCCAAATCCACAGAAAAGCGGGGCAAACCATAGAAAAACATCAATGCAGTTCCGCCCTTGAAAGCAAGGCAATCGACAAGTTCAGCATCCGAAAACACATCTTTTAGAATCTGCAACATAAAATATTTGTGCTTGTTGGCATCCATAATTCCGGTTATTTGAATAGTTCTTTAATCCTTTCATTCATCCGTTGCGATTGGTAGACGGGGAGCAATTGCATCACTCGTTTCTTGTTGACAGCGTTTATATTGTCGAAATAACATTCCGAATGCAAATACATCATATCAAGCAATGCCCTTTCCGGGGTGGCGATATTGATGTTGTCGCGCTGTTCTATTCCTTCCAAGTTGTAGAGAATCTCGCCTTTGATTTGGCTATAACGAAATGTTTGGCCGCACATCTCAATCTCACGACTCAGGTAACTAACCGAGGTAATCGCTGAATCATACTGAAAAACGACACCTGCTTTTTGAAGCACATATTCCAAAGAAATATAGGAAGGCACAAACACCAGACCTGCCAATTCCTCAGGATTATAGTTTCTTTTGGCATAAATCCCTTTCCGAGGATTGAGCAGGAGCCCTTTATGGGCATAATAATTCAGTTTTTTGGTGAGCGATGCATTCATTTTTTCATTGAGCAACAATGCAATACTCTTTGTATTGAATGCTGTCCTTGACAACTCACTCAGACCTAAAATGATATTTTTTTGCAAACTCATTATCCAATTTTTTCGTATTTTCAGTTCGCAAAAATACAAATTATTATGAAAACAAGACGAAATCGACAAGGAAATTTACCATTAATTATGCGACTGCCACAATGCTTCGACAAGCTCAGAAACCTTGTGAAAGCTTTACATCCCAGCGTAAAGAAAAAAAAAAAAAAAAAAAAAAACGGGCAAAAATTTATAAAATAAGGAAGTTTTTGCCCGGTTTTAGAAAATTTGGAAACATTTTGTTTTCGAGACACGATGAATCGACGCCTCATAACGGCAATTCATCGCGCTTTTCTACGCATTGCAAATGCTTATATTAGATTCGGGCGGATTACAAATCCGCCCGAACTGGGTTATCTGGACTTGCGGCAGGAGACGCCGGAATACCATGTGTATCGGAAGATATTTTGAAAGACACTATACTCAGTAAATCAAAATCCTAATACTCGGCTTCAGCTGGATTGCAAATCCAGCCGAACGAGGGGCATTATTGTTGGTTTTTAAAGCATCGTTTTCAATTCTGCCAGACTTATCATTTTGGTCAGTTTATGCTGCTTCAACTCAAGCAGATCGGCATCACCAGAAACAATGTAATCTGCTTCTGTACTTTCAGCCAATGACAACAGATA
>JAEEGJ010017306.1_pt1 | contig 16327 bp, 11 predicted proteins | sample 8958761 | NCBI WGS metagenome assembly JAEEGJ01 (sample SAMN16246546, study PRJNA631951) | gut metagenome | biome: gut microbiome; feature: rumen; material: RS-attached | host: Bos | place: Iran: Karaj | collected 2018-10
ACACATTTTTCCGCAATCAAGGGGGAAGTCGCATTTTTTTTGCGCTTCTCCTTTGAAAGTTTAAAGGCTTACGCGCTCCTTTTTCTGTTATTTGACCAAAGTGTTGCATTTATTAGTTGAACTTAAGGGGTGTTAAGCTTTGTTAAAAATGAGGCTCCAGGGGTGACGATTTTGGCACTTTTGACAGTATATAGTGTGAAGGACAGATTTTGTCTCTTCCTGAATGAAAAAACACGAATTAGTCACGAATACTTACTAATACTTATGAATATGAAAGCAAGCAAGAAAATCTTAGTACTGGCAGTGTGCGTCATGTCCGCGTTCCCCTCCTTCTCCCAACACTTCGACTGGGTGAAAGATATCGACGGCTATGCCGAAGATGCATACAACTACAACAATGTCACTGGTTCGATGACCGACCACGATGGCAATCTGTACGTCTGCGGCGATTACGGCTGGGGCGCAGACTTCTACGATATACAGCTGCCTAGTGTGGGCAGGATGGGAGGCGGATTTGTGGCGAAACTCTCGCCCGACGGCGAGGTGCTGTGGCACAAGGAGGTGTACGGACATGGTGGCGGCTGGGTATTGCACATGGCCAGCCTTGGAGATACGGCCTTGATGGTGTGCCACTATAATATCCCACCCAGTTCCAGTGAATGGGCGGACATCTTCGGTACACGATACACGGGCAGAGAGTACGCCAACCTGATGAATTGGAAGGACAGCATCAGACTTCAGTCGGGGAGCCGACAATTTCTGGGCTTTACCACTTTCGACTTGGATGGGAACATCATTGAGCAGCATTATCTGATACAGTTCTTTCTAGATTCGTTGGGTAACCTCTTCACCGCTGATATCTTCGGCAATGACTTCGATTCGATTTATACGCCGGCGGAACGGTACGAGCTTTTAGACATGGCTGTGGATAGCGGAGGTAATGTGATACTTGCTTCGATTACAGGTAACTACCGGGTCGCTGCAAATAGGCGGTGCGACACATGCGATGAACCTTGGCAGCTCTATATCCTTGACACTTGGAATGGTGGTGTCACAGGGCAGCGTTTCTATGTGGACGGACAATGGGTGGGCGACAACCTCTTCGACCGTCCTGTGGACGATTGGAACATCCAATTGCTCAAACTCAACCGCAATATGGACAGTGTGATATTTTGTAAGTTCATGTTTTACGATTCGGTGGGTGTCGGTGAGTCAGCCTCTGTTCCCGCACATTACGATATGTGGGAAAGTGGCTTCGACATGCAGACCGACGGGGAAAACAATGTCTATCTCTGTGGCACGGCTGATGTGCCTGCTGTTGGACAGGTCACGGGGGCGGGTTACGATACCACCTACTACCGCGACTTTCTGCTTGACAGCCTCAATCCCAATTTCCGTATTCATACAGGTCATGGTTTGGGTTCTTTTGTTGGATACCTCGTCAAGTATGCACCCGACGGCACGATACAGTGGATGAATCAGGCTTCGCGTAGAGGGATAGACCCAGATTCCTTGTTCTTGGGTTACTATTACCATTCCCTAAAGATTGACAATAGTACGCTCTATCTGTTGGCAGATGTAACTAGTGGCTATGCTTTTGATTCGCTGCTTCGGTATATCATCAACTTTGGGCATGGCGACACGGCCTGGCATCGATACAAGGGAGCGACATTCGTGCATCTGCGCTGTGATGACGGAGCCTATCTTGGCTCGGGCAATGTGCCGTCGCCCGAAGGGGCATTTCCTGGTCGGACACCCACACTTGCCTTGCAGCACAACCATGTGGTGATGCAGGTGGAGTATAGGCGTCGGCTGATGGGCATTGATACCGTGTACCAGCATCAGTTTACGGGAGATGCTGGTTCCACATTGGCAATAGTACGCTTAGACACGGAGGGGCATCTTGTTGAGGTGATAGACTTGGGCAATATTGGACGTAACAACCCTGGCCGGTGCGAACTGCGCGACAGCATTCTGTATCTTACCGGTGTATCCAACAGCAATATCGACTTCGGCGATGTCACATTCTATGCCTCTGGATATGAGGTATACATTGCAAAGTATGGCGACACCTCTTTTATGACCCCTTACGTATACACTGGTCCTCATGACACGGGCGACGTGCGCATCAAGGTGGTGGGTGACGAGGAGTCGTGGGTAGCATACCCCAACCCCTTTAGGCAGAAAGTAAACATTCAAGTTGAAAGTGGAGAGTTGAAAGTTGAAAGTGGTGTTGCCATCGCTTGGCTCACCGACATGCAAGGCAGACGCGAGGAAGTCCGCCTCACCCCCGCAGGCAACGGCAAATACACTTTAGACCTCACCTCCCGCCCCCAAGCCACCTACCTCCTCACCCTCACCACCGCCACCGGCAAGACCCACACCCTCCGCCTGCTGAAACAAAGTGACATCTTCGAGAGATAGGCTGTTTTTGTAATCTTGAGATTGCATTTTTTTTATAATTTTGTCATCTGCATATTACAAAAAGTTTGTATCTTTGCATTTGGAGGATATATAATATGGAATCGTTATATAACACTTTTATAGCAAAATACAATAGAACTAACGTCAACTTTGTGCGTGATATTGAACACGAGATAGCATGGGATGCCCCTCTTGTCGGTCTGCGTGGTGCCCGAGGTGTGGGCAAGACTACTCTGCTGCTCCAACATATCAAGAAGAACCACAAGGTGGACAACACCGTACTCTACGCCAGTGTGGATAACATCTGGTTCAACGCCCACAGTATCTACCAGCTGGCCACAGACTTTGCACAACGTGGCGGGCGTTACCTGTTCCTTGATGAGGTACACAAATATCCCAATTGGAGTCAGGAACTGAAGAATATCTACGACGACCTGCCCGACCTGCATGTGGTGTTCACAGGGTCTTCGTTGCTGCAGATACTCAACTCTCGCTCCGACCTCAGCCGCCGTGCTGCGGTTTATGAGATGCAAGGCTTTTCGTTCCGCGAATTCCTTAACTGGAACGAGAAAACCAATCTGCCACGGGTGTCGCTGTCACAATTGCTCTCCGACCATATCGACATTGCCATGCAGGTGATGCGCGAGGTGAAGGTGCTGAGCCATTTCGACAACTATCTGAAGCATGGCTACTATCCATTCTACAAAGAACTGCCATCCTTATTCTATAGCCGTCTGGCCGAGGTGGTCAACCTGGTATTAGAGATAGAGATACCACAGTTGCGCGATGTGGAAACATCATACATACCCAAGATAAAGCAGCTGCTCTACATCATTGCCGAGTCGGCACCCTTTACACCCAACATCACCAAGTTGGGAGAACGTATCGGAATGTCGCGAGCCTCACTGATGCAGTATATCAACACGCTGCAAGAGAGCCGTATCACCTTCAATTTGGGCAAGCATAGCAACGGTATCGCCCGACTACAGAAGCCAGAGAAAATCTACCTCGACAACACCAACCTCTCCTATGCCTTAGTTGGCAATGCCCCCAACCGTGGCACCCTGCGCGAGACATTCTTTGCCAACCAACTACGCTATGCTAGCACGGTGGAGGTCGCCGTGGCGGGCGATTTCATTGTCGATGGTAGGTATACCTTCGAAGTCGGCGGCGCGGGCAAGACTATGCAGCAGATAGCCGGTGTGGAGGATGCATATATCGCGGCAGATGACATAGAATACGGCACCTCCAACCGCATTCCTCTTTGGATGTTTGGGCTGCTGTATTAGTTCCTCCCACTTCGACTCTTCGGCGGTGATGGCTCAAAACGACGGTTGCGAAGATACCAACGTTTTCGATAAGCCAAACGACCAAAGCCAAGCTTGCATGAGCTTTGGCGTGGCGAGAAAACGTGGTAGCGAAGATACCAACGACTTCCGCAAGCCGTTGAAATAATGTGTCGTAGTGCTTATTGGGGCAGCCTGCGGTCGTGGCGGTGCAGCTGCAGGAGGTACCAGCCCCATTGCAGCAGTTGCACGGTGGTGCTGACGGTGCAGAAGAGGAGGATGGCGAGGCGGAAGTTGCCATGGCTGATGCCTACCCAGAGGGCGGCAATGCGCAGGAACAGCTGAGCGATTTGGAAGAAGAAGTCTATGCGCTGGGTGGAGAAGATGTTGGCGACAAAGGCGAGGGAGTTGGCGTTGAGCAACACCACCAGCCAGGGTATGATGCAACGGACGTAGTAGCCGGTGCCTACCCATTTGGCACCGAAGAGGAAGGTGAAGAGCGGCTCGGCAAAGAAGAATGCCACCACCACTATGGGGACGACGACGGCGTTGAGCGCAAGGGTGAAGCGCAGGGTGTCGCGCCACAGGGGTTGGTGTTGGCGCACTTTCTCGCTATAGGAGGCGTAGAAGACCTTCTCGAAGGCGTTGGCGAGGATGCCAACAGGGCGCATGGTGAAAGTGAGCGCTAGGCCGAAAAGGCCGATAAGGGCATTGTCGAAATGAACGCTGAGCCAGAGGAAGGGCAGGTTGGCAGAGAAGGAGCTGACCAGCTCCTTAGGCATGGTGTAGAGGGGGAAGTTCTTGTAAGTTGAGAATTGAGAATTGAGAATTGAGAATTGGCTGCCGCCTTTTAATTGAGAATTGAGAATTGAGAATTGAGAATTGGCTACCGCACCCGTCCCCTCTTTAGAGGGGTGGTCGAAGACCGGGGTATGTTTGATTTTCATTTTTAACTTTTCAATTTTCAAGCGGTAGTAGATGTTACCGGCCACTTTGCCGAGGATGGTGCCGAGGGGCAGGCCGAGGGTGTGGAAGAGTTGCATCGCGCCGTTGAGCAGGCCGAAGAGTATCTTGAGCAGCGTGCCGCCAAGGGAGGTGACCACTTCGGAGGTGGCTATCTGGCGGTAGTGTTTGTAGCGGTTGAAGAGGAAGGTGTAGACGCGTGTGGTGCCGCAGAAGAAGACCATCGGCGGGATGAGCAGATAGAGCTGGGGTGGGAGGGAGGAGGGAGTGACGTGGAAGAGGGCGAACAACAATGCGATGAGGAGCAGCAGGGAGGAGAACAGGGCGTTGAGGCGCAAGGTGAGACGGGTGAGGGCGGTGGCTTGGTCGTCGCTGTCGGCAATGACGATGGCGAGCTCGTATTTGCAGGTAGAGAGGATGATGAGCACCTCGATATAGCTGTAGAAGATGTTGTAGAGTCCGAAGTCATCAGGGGTGAAAAGCCTTCCCAACACAAGGTATGCCAAAAAGGCTATGCCTTGGGCAATGAGGCTGCCGGAGAGCAGGGTGCCAGAGTCGCGGAGGAAACGGTTCATGGTATAAAGAGTTTACGCAGTGCCCATTCAGCTGCAAGGAGCAGTACGATGAGGATGAATAATAGGGGAAGGTTGAGGAGTTCGGTGTAGCGGGTGTGGCTGTAGACAGTAGTCTTTAAGTCGTCGCGGGAGGCTAGCAACTGTGGTAATTGGTCGAGTTGGTCGGGGTAGAGCATTTGGGCGCCAGTAGTCTGTGCAAGGGTGTTGAGCAAGGCGTGGTTGGCGACATGGTTGGATTGTTCAAGGTTGATATCCTCGACGATAAAATAGCCCGTAGTAGTGTATTTTTTGCCAGCAAGAGTGGTGTTGGCGGAATAAGAATAGCGTCCTGGGGGTAGTTGGGCGAGGGGTAGAGTGTAGCCTGCTGCCGAGCGGTTGAAGAGGTATCGCTGGGGAGCGGGTAGGGTGTCGGAGCGTAGTTCGAGGTCCACATCGGGGGTGTTGACTGGCTCGAAGTTATCATCGTATAGCTGGGCTTCGACCAGGATATTTTCACCTGTCCGGTAGATGTGGCGAGTGGTGACGTGGAGGTGGTCCTTATTGGTCTGTAGAGAGGTATAGACAATTGTTTTGTCGATGAGTTGGTCAAAGTCGGAATGGCTACCTGTCAGTAGATAGTCGTGCAGCCGCCAGCGCCAGAGCCCTTCGCCCACGATGAAGCCACGGCGGATGCCATCCTGCTGGCAAAATGCCACTAGAGGCCGGTCGCTGGCCAGAGTGCCTATCTTGGCAAAGAAAAGCGTTTGTAGGTTGCCCCCAGGGCGGTAGGTGCCGAAGGGGGAGGTGAGTGGAGGCATCTGCTCAAGGCGATGGGCGGTCTCGTCATCGAAATGGAAGAGAGCAAAAGAACTATTGAGTGAGGCGGTTACCTCGTCGCTCTTACGCACACGGGTTACTATCTCCAGGCCACTATGAAGGGCGTTGAAACGGTTTAGGTCGGTCTGGGTGCCCACGATGAAGAGCGTAGGCACTTGTTGTATCAGTTCTGAGGGAATCTGGATTCGGCTGTTGGGCAGGTTGTGAAGTATCAATAGGGAGTATTCCTTTAGTTGACGACTGTTCAGGTTCGAGGCTTCCAGTATCTCCATCTGATAGTTGGGATTCTTTTCTACCACTTGCTTTAAAGCCGCAATGTCGGGGTGGGGAGCAGATGCCACAAGGGCTATCTTTTGGTGACCGTCGATGACTTCGATGGCAATAGTGCGTGAGGTAGTTGTGGTGCCAGATAGGGTGATGGTGTAGCTCTGCAGTCCAGCGTGGTCGGCATCGAGGGTGATGGTCTGTGTGGTGCTATATGTGTTGTCGGAGTAGGTTATCTCTTGCGAGTAGAGTCGCTTGCTCCCTTGTGCGATAGAGAGTGTGCCACGCTGCCCTTTCAACCGGTGTGCTTGGATGGTCACTTCGAGAGGGAACTTGTTGCCGAGGTAGGCGACATGGTTGTATCGCAGGTGAGTGATGTTGGCGTCGGGGTAGTGGGTGGTGTCGCCCAAGGCAACGGTATAGACAGGTACTGCCAATGAGGAGGCGGCAATAGTGGGGTCGGCGCCTTGGTTGTATATACCGTCGGACGAGAGTACAATGGCCCCGAGGTTGCGTCCCGCGTAGCGATTGCCAATCTCTTGGAGGGCGGTAGCAATGTCGGTGGTCTTACCTCCAAAGCTGTCGGTCACCACCTCGTAGGTCGTGCCGAGCGAGGGCATCTGCCAGTTATTCAAGTCCTGTGTCGACTCGCTCACGTCCTTTGCCACCACGATTAGTGGCTTTTCCTGCTGGTTCACACGCTGCTTCACCATAGGGGCCAAAAGCAGCAACCCTATGCCACTCACTGTCAGAAAGCGGAGGCCAGCCATTGCCAGCCTGATACCTCGTGGGAGTTGAGGAATGCGTTTCCAATATAGGGCAAGGCTGTAAGCTGCCCCTGCAAGCAGGCACAGCACAACAAAATACCATGGATAGTCAAGTAGTAGCTGCATCTTTTCTGAAGTAAGAATTAAGAACTAAGTATTAAGAAGTTTCTGTGCCTCATTAACAATTTACTATTCAGTATTCACAATTCACTATCTTATTGAATTTGCAAAAATACAAAAAATATTTGTATCTTTGCATTTTCAAATCAGTAAACCCACTCTTCGATATGAGAAAAATTGTATGCATTCTGTTGACCGGATGGCTGCTATGCGCCACTTCTTGTGTGAACAAAGACAACAACACTCCTATGAACAACATCGACGAAACCATGGTCCAGTCTACCATCGCTGCTCTGCATGAAAAGTATGGCGACAATTCCTTAGCACGCTTCCAACGTTCTGTGCCGCAAGTCGCTTCCCTTTGGACTAGCAACGACGGTACTCCCGAGGACTTCCAAGCTTTCTGTCTAGAGCATTTCGTTGACGATTCTGCAGCCCTCGCCAACATGGCGCATCAGTTGCAGGCAAACTTGGAAAGCCTTTGGGGCTGTTTCAACAAAATCAGCGTCGACCTAAAACTGCCCTTACATGTCGTTGGTCCCGAACCAACCTCCCTCGACGAGCTTTTTGGAGGCTACGACCCTTCGGCTCATTTCGACGACGATATGTTCCAACAAAAGATTGCCTTTATCGTGGTGCTCAACTTCCCCTTCTATACCCTCGACGAGAAGAACGAGCTGGGCAAGACTTGGAGCCGCCAGCAGTGGGCTTACGCACGCTTGGGCGACCTCTTCACCTCGCGTGTCCCTGCCGAGTGTAACCAGCAGCTCGCCAACCAGCTAGCTGCAGCCGACAACTATATCTCGAACTACAACATCATGATGGGTCACCTGCGCGACGACAATGGCAACGCCCTCTTCCCCGATATGGCCCTTATCACCCACTGGGGCCTGCGCGACGAGCTGAAGACCCACTACAACGAGGGCGACAGCGGCTTGGCGAAGCAGCGCATGATTTATCAGGTGATGCGCCGCATTATCGACCAAAGTATCCCCCAATGTGTCATTAATAATGACCAATATGAATGGCAACCCTACGCCAACAAGGTGATGCAGCAGGGCAAAGAGGTCAAGTTTGAGTCTGAACCCGACACCCGCTACCAATACTTCCTCGACAACTTCCAAGCCATGCAGCAGGTCGACCGCTACAATCCCATGTACCCCACAGCCATCCAACGTGCTTTCAATGCCGACATGGAGGTGAGCTACGAGGAGATTGAACAGCTCTTCACCACCTTCTGCAGCTCGCCTGTAGTGGCACAGGTGGCTAAGCTTATCGAGAGCCGTCTGGGACGTAAGCTGGAGCCTTTCGACATCTGGTACGACGGATTCAAGAGCCGCAGCACCATCAACGAGGACGAACTCACAGCGAAGACACGGCGTCTCTACCCCAACCGCGAGGCGTTTGCCACTCAAGGCATGCCCTCTATCCTGCGTCAGCTAGGATTCAGCAAGGAGAAGACCGACTTCATCTGCTCGCACGTCACCGTCGACCCCTCGCGCGGCGCCGGCCACGCCTGGGAGAGCAATATGCGCAGCGACAATGCCCGTCTCCGCACCCGCATCGGTGAGAACGGCATGGACTACAAGGGCTACAATATCGCCGTGCATGAGTTCGGCCACAACGTGGAGCAGACCATAACGCTTCACGATGTGGACAACTACATTATGAAGGGTGTCCCCAACACCGCCTTTACCGAAGCACTCGCCTTTGTGTTCCAAACCCGCGACCTCGACTTTCTCGGTTATAAGAATACCGATGCTACCAAAGAGGCTATGGAGACCCTCGACATCTTCTGGGGTTGCTACGAGATTATGGGTGTGGCTTTGGTCGACATGTATTCTTGGCACTGGCTCTATGAGCATCCCGACGCAACTGTGCAGCAGCTCAAAGCACAGGTCATCGCCATCGCCCAAGAGGTGTGGAACAAATATTACGCCCCGCTCCTCGGCGAACAAGATTCGCCCATCCTTGCCATCTACAGTCACATGATCGACTCGCCCCTCTACCTCCCCAACTACCCCTACGGTCATATCATCCAGTTCCAACTTGAGCAGCAGCTCAAAGGCAAGGTCGTCGCCGACGAGATACAGCGTATCTACCCCGTAGGCCGCCTCACCCCCCAGAACTGGATGCGCCACGCCGTCGGCAGCGAGGTCTCTACCCAACCCCTCCTCACCGCCGCCGCCGAAGCACTGAAAGAGTTGAAATAAGAGATAGCTGCCAATCCATAGTCCTTAGAGGTCGCATTTTCCAAGACCTTTTCTCTTTATATTGAAAATATTTCGTATTTTTGCATTATGAATTAATGACAGACCTATAACAGAAACACCGCATACTATGTCAAACGAAGAGAACAACATTTTGGACTACATTGTTGCAATCATCAGCGACTTTGCCGAGCGTTTCAATCTTACCACAATTCAGGCGTACCAATACCTTGACAGAAACAAAGGCATCGATTTCCTATTGCGTAACTATGATGTGGAGCATACCTTTTCTTTCGACGATGTAGTACAAGATGTGGCTGAATTCTGCCATAACAGAGGAGGGGTATTGATATGAGAAGGCCCTCAAATACCTCACTGTATTATGACTCGTGAAAGTTATATGATAGAAGAACTGACCAAGGTCATGGTCAGACTGCTTCGGGAGGAGCAAGGCATGAGTTTGGACGATGCCCTGCGCTGTGTCTATACTTCCAATACCTATAACAAACTCATCAACCTTAACACCGGACTCTATTCCCAAAGCACCGCATATGTTCATGCCCTGCTCATTACGGAAATTGCAAATCAAAAATAAATGCATATCTTTGCAGTGTGAAACTAAATGGCATAAAATATTAACTTGCAAATAATCATCGAAACGTTCTATCACACATATTTATTGATTAATTAATTAATAAGGAAATCGGCAGGTAATCTCTAATATAAGTATCAAATATTCAACAATATAAACACAAAAACGGCGTTATTCAGATGTTCTCGTAATCTCTTACGCACAACATATTCAGCTACGCACAATTTGTAAGAAACGGAATAAGGTAACGGAAAAACCGACCCAAACCGACAGAAAGCGAGGTAAACTCATGTAGAATATCAGAAAATATCAACCACATAAGAGTCTTGCAGATGAATTTGCACCTCATAGAACTTTTGCAAGAAATAACAAAACTGGTGTAGCAGTTAAATTAGGCTCTCCGTCACAGCCATAAAATTAAAATAACCAATTTTTAGAAACCACCTATAATCATTGAAGACAATATGGACACAGATCATAATAAAATAGAGGAAATAGTAGGAACAATACTGGACGGTAATTGTTTACTCTTCCTTGGCTCGGGCTTTTCGAAGGGTGCAACCAATCTTTTTGATAATGCCATGCCCACAGGTAGGGAGCTATCCGATTTGTTGGATTTAGAGACGAATGAGGACAATGATGGTGACTTGGAAGAGGCAGCCGAGAACTATATTGAGACTTTTGGTGAGATTGTACTCGCCCAGAAACTGCGTAATCTGTTTACGGTGAAGACTACTTCAGATGCGCAAAATACTATAAGCAGATGCAAGTGGCGTCGTATCTACACCACGAACTATGATAATGTTGTGGAGAGTATAATGGCAAAAGATAAGAAACAGTTTTTGCCTGTTACTCTCTCATCGCCTGCCGACAAATATACAAACAAACGTGATATTGTAGTTCATCTGAATGGAAGCATCTATAACCTTTCCTCGGACACTTTATCCAGTGAATTTAAGCTGACATCCATTAGCTACTTAACCCAGCAGTTTCAGGAAAGTTCATGGAGGAATCTTTTTGCATATGACATAAAAGACAGCGACTTGATTGTTTTTGTGGGCTTTTCTCTTCGCTATGATCTTGATATCAAGAAGTTGTTGTGGGAAGATAGTGACACAAAGAAAAAATGTGTCTTTATTATGAAAGACGGTGAGCCACAACAAAACATCAAGAAGGCATGTCGTTACGGAAGTGTGTTTTCTATTGGAGTTGACACATTTGCAAAGGTAATTGATGATGTTAAGCGTAACCACCCCCCACAGGTTACCCGTTTACAGCGTCCTCTTCTGTGCTTCAAAACACCAGCCATCCATAAGGAAACGGTTGCGAAGATTCCCGATGCATCAATTGTAGATATGTTTTTGTATGGCAAGGTCAATGACATTTTTCTTCAAAGATCCTATGACCATCCAGACTCGCTACATTACTACATCAATCGAATAGGAATCGCTGGCGTTCTCCGCAGTCTGGATAATGGAACCAAGGATATCCTTGTCCATAGTGACTTGGGGAATGGTAAAAGCCTATTCATTAAGGGTTTGACCTACGAATTGTTGAAAAATGGATACAAGGTATTTGTCTATGATAAATACCTTGCCAACCTTCATACTGAGATAGAACAGATTTGCGAGGCAGGGGATTCCTTCACGGTGTTCGTGGTCGAGAATTATAATGCCAACAGGAATATTATTGAGGCAATACAGACTTACCGCTCGAAACAACGACTGATTGTCAGCGAAAGGTCTGTAACCAATGATATGTATTATGACTGGATTCGTGGTTTGATTAAGAGGGATTTCTACGAAGTTGATGTCAATCGGCTCGAAGATGGTGAGTTGGATGAGTGCATCGCCATACTTGACCAATTTGGTCTTTGGAGGAATTTTTCTAACTACCGTGATGACCAGAAAAAAGACTATTTGATTGGCGATTGCAAACGGAGTGTACGCCTCATGCTTTTGGCTGTTATCAATTCTACCGACATCCGTCAAAGAATAGAGAAAGAAATAAGCACGATTAGGCATGATGCTGACATATATCAGGCATTAGTGCTTATGCTGGTTAGCAATCTGCTTGATTGGAATATCAGTCTTGATGACATTTCCTTAGCGTTGGGCGACACGATTAAAGGCAGTGCCTCCTTCCGTCATAACGAAGTGGTGAAGGAATATGTAGATTTCAATAGTTCAGAGTTGAAAGTGAAATCATCAATCCTTTCAGAGGTTATCCTTACCCATATCATGGATGTAAATGTCGTGAGGGAAACCCTGGTAAAGGCTTTCAGGAATTTTGATAATTTTTCCGAGAATGCAGTTTACCGTAAATTTATGATTACGATACTGTCATACGCCAACCTCCAGAAGGTGTTCAACAAGGAGGAGGGTGACATTTTTAACGATAACATCGTAACCCTGTTTGAAGATATCAGGAATTGTCGTTTCTGCACGAATAATCCTCACTATTGGCTTCAGTATGCCATAGCAAAACTCGGTGAGCAAAAGTATGAAGAAGCCAAGCTCTATTTTGATAATGCATACACGTTCGCCAAACGCAGGTCAGGTTTTGATACTTACCAGATTGATAACCATTTTGCCCGTTACCTTCTTGAGAATGCTATATACTCTGATGTAGAAGAGGAGTTTATGAAAGTCTTTTGGCAGGCACATTATATCCTTACGGACAGAAGCCATCTAAAGGACACCAAGTACTATCCATTCAAGGTGGCTCGCTCATACCTACCGTTCTATGAGAAATTCAAGAATAGGATGAGCAAGAAAGAGAAGTCACAATTTGGTCAGGCTTGTCATCAGATTGATGTGATGATAGAAAACTACAAGAATGCCATCCCAGCATACAGGACAAAACATGAAGTCAGAGAGGCTGAGAAAAATATTAAACAAATTATTGCTGACATGTCAGCAAATAAAGGATAAGCGGAATCCGGCCTTACCAGCAGTTGGAGCCGCAAGAGAAACGATAATGACAAACAAAACAGTTTGAGATTCAAACATTGGTTTTAGCTCCATATAGAATACAGAAAAAAATGTAGCCTTCAAACTTCTCTACCATAGTTTACTGGTTATCAACAATCATCTCTACCTCATCTGATTCTTGACATAAGATTCCGCTGAGTACAGCGGGATATTCTCCATCCAGCCTTGGTCGATGTACGGTTTCATCGACATTCGGAGACCTTTTAGGCTCATTTCCGCAAAATCATTACGCACGAAGTTGGACAGAGAATGGCTTTTGACGTTGTCTTCGGCTTTTGCCTCCACGGGAACAACCCTTTCTGCTGTCTGAAACAAAAAGTCCACTTCCATTGTGGAATTGTCCTTAGAATAATAGTAGGCCGACTGGCAACCAGCAGCCTTTAATTGCTGAATAACAAAGTTCTCGGTAAAAGAGCCTTTGAACTCCGTGAATGCGGTCATGCCAAGAAGCATCTGGTTCGGGTTTGCCTCCGTCATGCAGGCCAGCAGTCCACAGTCAAGGAGGTACAACTTGAAAGCATTATTGTCGGCGTAAAACTTCAACGGCATTGCCGGTTTGCTGACACGTTCCACCTTATACACAAGTCCAGCATCTACCAGCCATTGGATGGCCTCCTCAAAGGTGGCGGCTCTTGCTCCTTTTCGCACTGCTCCGTAAACGAACTTCTTGTTTTCGCGTGCAAGCTGCGCGGGGATACTCTGCCAAACCTGACGGATTTTCTCGCTCTGCACCTTGGTATGCTTTGTGACATCAAACTCGTAAGCCCTAAGTATTTCTTGTTGCACCTCCCTAACCTTGTCCACATCATTTGTCTCCACATACTTTTTCACAGCCTCTGGCATTCCACCCGTAAAATAATATTGGCGAAGCAACTCCGCGAGGTCTTCATTCATTGCCTTCATGGAGTCCCATGCAAGTTCCGATACAACTTCATACAATCCTTTTCGTCCCTTGGCAAGCAGGAACTCGGAAAAACTCATTGGGAAGATATTAAGTGTGTTCACCTTCCCGACGGGGTACGACTCGTCCGTTCGTAAGGAGATGCCGAGCAATGAACCGGCTGCAGCAACGTGCAATTCAGGCATGTCCTCGCAAAAATATTTCAGCGAGGCGATACCTCCACGTGCATCCTGAACCTCATCAAAGACCAACAAAGTTCTTCCCGGCACAACTTTCACATCGTAATAACGTTCAATCTCCGTAACAATGCGTTGGACTACAAGGTCACGGAAGAGATTGTTGGCAAAATCGTTCTTGTGGCAATTAATATACACAAGATTATCAAACTCCTTCTCTCCAAATTGTTTCAAAATATAAGTTTTCCCCACTTGCCTTGCACCCAGCAGTATTAAAGGCTTGCGGTCGTCACGCTCCTTCCATTTAATTAAATCACTATATATCAATCTCTCCATAAATATACAATTATTCCATTACATTGGTTTTTTCTGATGCAAAATTACACTTTTTTTACGATATGCAAAACAAAAATTACACTTTTTACGAGGTTTTACTGAGAATAGTTACACTTTTTACGTGGTTATTTTTGGAAAAGTGACACTTTTTACGAATGTACCATGCTGAGAATTGACAATAATTCCGAAGGTGTGACTTTCCCTAGAATTGGTTGACAGATTTGGGACGGTTAAACTGAATTGGTTTACAATATTTAGGCCATGTCCCTAATCCGGCTTACACCATCACGGTATCGGTTTACACTTTTCGGTTCTTTCGCCTGTTCGAGTTTACAATTACACTGAATCGCTTGACACCCCCTACTTCATTACTGGGGGACAATCCAGAGTGACTTCTCTTTTGGCAAAATCCAGGCGGGGCTCGATGCCCCGCTGGATTTTTCATCACTGGTGGCATAAACCGTCGTGATTCTCTTTTGGCGGTGCAAAGTTACGCACTTTTTTTCAATCCGGAGGTTTCTCCCATGAATTTTTCCAGCATCTTTTCTGTAACCCGGTCTGGACGTGTGCTTCGGAGGGCGTCTGCCAGCCCACACTCATGTGCGGTCTCTCGTCGTTATAGAAGCCGATGATGCGCTGCACCTCGGTTCTGCATTTCTTTCCGTCGGGGATGACCATGCGGCAGAGCCACTCCGTCTTGAGAATGCCGTTGGCGCGTTCGGCGACGGCGTTTTCCAGAGGGTCGCCACTCTGGGTCATGCTTATCTGTATCCCTCTGCTTTTGAGTGTCTCCACATAGATGTGGCTGCAGTACTGGCAGCCGCGGTCGGAGTGGTGGATGAGATATGGTGCGTCGCCTTCCGGCAGCGTGGACAGTGCCATGTGCAATGCCTCCAATGGGTATGTGGTGTCAAGCGTAGGTCCTAGCGACCAGCCGACAATCTTGTGTGAGTAGAGATCCGTCACCAGGGAGAGGTAAAATACCCCTTCTTCCGTCTCGATATAGGTGATATCGCTCACCCACACCCTGTTGGGAGCCGTCACTGCCATCCCCTTGATGAGATTGGGGTATCTTCTGTAATTGTGGTTGGAGTCGGTGGTGACATAGTGATGCCGCCTGCGTATCTTCACCATCAACCCGTGGCGGCGCAGCAGTTCTATGAATGCGTCCCTGCCCGGGAAACATCCCGTGTCCTCAAACTGCCGCTTCAACATCAGCCACAGTTTCACGCTGCCAAGCCGCGGGTTGTCATTGCGGTATTCCTTGACCCGATCCACAATCATCGGCTCGAGCGCCAGTTGGCGGAAACCCTCGTCATCGACGCGCTTGTAATATGTCTGCCTGCTGTAACCAAACAGTCCGCACAGCGTACCGAGCCCGAAGCCCGGCTCCGCCTCGCGGAGCAGACTCACTGTTTGGTGCCAGCTTTTTTTCTTATGGGGATGTTGAAGTTCGCCTCCGCCACGTCTATCATCGTGTCGTAGGCCCTGGAACGCAGCTTCTCAAGCTCAAGCGCCTCCTGTAGCCGCTTGTTCTCGGCCTTCATCGCCTTGAGTTCCTCTTCCAGTTGCTGTTTGCTTCTCTTTGACATGTCGGTATCGTTATCCGTTTCCTGCTGCAAAGATACGCAAACTTTTTCATTCAGGTACTTGTCTAACCACCCGTACAGCACTACCGCGCTGCTGATGTGGTACTTGGCAACTATCTCCGATGCCGGGCATTTGCGCTCGTAGTACTCCCGTACTATCGCTATCTTGTCTGTCTCGTCGAAAACATACCTGTCCGTCTCGACCTCTTTCCACTCGTAGCATCCGAGCTCTTCATTGTACACTTGTCGTGTCTGTGTCTTTTGTCTCATTTTTACTTTTGGTATTGTTCCCAAAAGTGTCAACTTTTTTCAGGT
>JAEEGJ010017309.1_pt1 | contig 16326 bp, 11 predicted proteins | sample 8958761 | NCBI WGS metagenome assembly JAEEGJ01 (sample SAMN16246546, study PRJNA631951) | gut metagenome | biome: gut microbiome; feature: rumen; material: RS-attached | host: Bos | place: Iran: Karaj | collected 2018-10
TCCGTTCAGGCATCCACGATGCTCTCAAATTCAGAGTTCGTAATCATGCTCAATCAGGCAGCATCCGACAGGGCTAAACTTGCAAAACTCTTGAATATCTCCGAGATCCAGATGCGTTATATAACGAATGCTCCTGCCGGTTCCGGACTTATCAAGTATGGTTCCGCTCTTGTTCCATTCGTAAACAAGTTCAACAAGGACACGAAACTCTACCAACTTATGACCACAAAACCCGGAGAGGGACAGTTTGCAAACGCGGATTAGTCCCATTAATGTCATGCAGGGCCTTTTCTAGGCTGGTATTATTTAGCCATAAACAACAGATACTAACCTCCTTTCAAGTTCTGTATGTTGTGTGTGTCATAGTTTTTGTCCTTTCTTTCTCGCCCCTGTCGGAGTGGTTTACCGACAGGGGCTCTTTTTTTGCAAAAAGGAGATAAACAAATGCCTCAAATCAACAAAGTAGAGCGCGAAAGAAATATTAAGCAGGTATCGCGCTTGGATGACTTAAAACCTGCTACCGAGAAAATCATAACTAAGGTTCAAAACAAACCTGTCATTACAGTTGAGCAATCGGACGCGACGATTGAAGATGCTTCCACAGCTGCTTATAAAGCCGCACAAAGAACAGGTATTGCTGCCATTAGACACGCACGATCACTGTCTGAAGAATCAGATAAGACTGAAGAACAAGAAGCAATCGATAAGCTTGAAGCATCCGGAAGAACTGCAATATCTGATGCAACAAATGCTGCTTTGAATGCGAAAGAATCATTAAGACGGCAGATCAGAAAGAAGCGTCCTGATATTAAGAACACCAAGGATATCAAAACTGGTACAAGAACCATAAGCAAAGCAAACAGGACTCTTAAAACAGCAAACGACGCCTCTCGTCTGGCTATTAAAAGCACAATCGAAGCCTCAAGGCAGGCTGCTATTGTTTCGCAGAAGGTTGCTTCTGCGAAAAAAGCTGAGCGTCTTTCCAAAAAGGCAGCGGAAAGTGTCAAGAAAATCGTCAAAGGCATAATCAATGCGATTAAGCGTCTATGCGCGGCATTAGAAGCAGCTTCCGTGCCAATTATGCTAATCCTCGTGCTTGCTGCCGCTATTGGTGCTCTTGTAGCATCTGCCTTTGGTATCTTCTTTACTGGCGATGTATCCGGTGAAGGCACAAAAACACTTCAAGAAGTGGTGCTTGAGATCAACCAAGGTTACAACAACTATATTGAAGAGATTAAAAAATCCATCACCCATGATGATCTGACAATTGAGGGCTATTGCGCCCCCTGGCCTGACATCATTTCTGTCTATGCGGTCTATATGACCACTAAATCAGATAATCCCACTGACGTTGTCCACTTGACCGAAGAACACGAGAAACTCCTATATGATCTTTTCTGGACCATGAACTATGTTTCCTATACTACTGAGGAAATAACTGTAACCGAGAAAATCCCTGACCTTGATAAGGATGGTAATCAAAAGAAGGATGCAGACGGAAATCTCCTTTATATTGAGCAAGAAAAAACTACCGTCACGCTTCATATTACAGTGGATCACGTTACAGCACAACAAGAAGCAGAAGCCCTCTATTTCAATGCTGAGCAAATGGCCGAACTTAACGAGCTGCTTGATCCAAGGAATGCTTCATTATGGTTAGAACTTCTTAGAGGTATTGGTTTAGGATCAAGCGAACTGGTAAATCTGGCATTATCTCAGCTTGGGAATGAAGGCGGAGAGAAATACTGGCGGTGGGCCGGGCTAGACAAGCGTTGTGAGTGGTGCGCCCTTTTTGTTTCATGGTGTGGCGATCAGACCGGGCTTCGAGCGTCTGGCCAGATCCCTTTCTTCTCCTTCGTCTCTGATGGTGTTGATTGGTTCAAATCTAAGGGGAAATGGATAGATGGCTCTGAAATCAACAGTTCCAACTATGACAAACGCATCTATCCGGGAATGATCATCTTCTTTGACTGGGAACCTGATGGAAAGCCCAACCATGTTGGAATAGTTACTAAGGTAGCCGATGGGTATATCTATACTGTTGAAGGCAACAGTGGCGATGCTGTGAGAGAAAAAAGCTATTCGGCAGATAGCAAATATGTATTTGGATTCGGCATTATCGGATAACCAAGTCACGAAAAGTTTACAACGCCCCACGGCTGCTTGATTTAAAGCGGTTCTGGGGCGTCTTTTTATGCTTTTCTCAAAGGCATATAACGAGAGAACAATGTCAATATTTCATTACTTATATTATAATTATTAAAAATAGGGCTAATTGTCCCATTAATGACACTTGATTTTTCGTATACTTATACTGAAAAACAATAAGGAGTAGTAGCTTTTTGCTAGCATAAATAATGATTGAGCGTGTTTGTCCTGTTCACGAAGTGCCTTTTGTGGGTGATAAATGTCCCAAAAAAGAGTGCTCATCAAGACCTGTTGTAACGACAACAGTTTATTGGTGTGATACGCATAAAATCCCACTCTACAATTCTGTTTGTCCGCTTTGTGGGAAAAAGGCTTCCTATCTTTCGACCGATGTAAGGCCAGTTTTTCCGGAAGAGAAATTATTACTTGCGATTCTTACTGAACAGGAGACACCGCTTTCATTTGACAATAAATCCATTTGGTGCGGCAATAGCGGTTATTATGTTGATGGTAAGAAAATGAGCATAAGCATGAGAAAGTTGAATGCTTTGCCACTTGAATACATTCAAGAAACAAAATCTAAATTTGATAAATATCGGGCCAAAATCAATAGAGATTTCTTTGACAGAACTATTGCTGACTTTATAAATGCAAATGTTGACAGATACAACGAGATTTCTGATGAGGCAATCTCCTATATCCAGAGCTTCTCTGACAATTATAATCTTGATGATATGTTTGTATCGTTCAGCGGAGGAAAAGACTCAACAGTTACTTCAGATCTTGTAACTCGAGCTTTTTCTACAAATTCAATAACTCACATATTTGGAGATACTACATTAGAGTTCCCCTTAACTTATGAATATAGAGAAAGATTTGCAAAAAACCATCGAGTTTTGAGAGCAAAGAATTATGAAAAGAACTTTGAAGAATTAGTTAAGCAGATAGGGCCACCAAGTCGTGTCATGAGATGGTGTTGCACAGTGTTTAAAACTGGAGCCATCACTAAGACTCTCACACAAGCGTTTCGTGATAAGACGAATGTATTAACCTTTTACGGAATCCGAAGGAGTGAGTCTGCTAGCCGAAGCAAATACGAGAGAGAGACAGATAGTCCTAAAATCACAAAACAAACTGTCGTATCTCCTATTATTAATTGGATAGATTTTGATGTCTGGCTTTACATTTTAACTACCGGCATAGATTTTAATGAAGCTTACAGACTTGGTTACTCACGTGTTGGCTGTTGGTGCTGTCCTAACAATGGGGCTTGGTCCGAGTTTTTATCTAAAATTCATATGTTCGAACAATATAAGCAATGGAGAAGCATACTAATTGATTTTGCAAAGCAGATAGGAAAACCTGATCCCGAAGATTATGTTGACGGCGGTTATTGGAAAGCAAGACAAGGAGGACAAGGCTTAGAAATAGCAAATACTTCTGTGATTGCCTTTGAGCCATGCGCTACAGAAGATAATGCATTCAACTATGAGCTTCAGAATGTTATTACTGAAGACTTATACGAATTATTCAAACCATTTGGTTATATAAATAAAGCTTTAGGCAATGAAAGATTGGGCGAAGTCTATGTTCTTGATAGAAAGGGACGTGTAGTTCTTGTTCTTAAGGGTAGAATCGGCACAAATAAGCTTAAAGTAACTATAAAAGATATACATATCGCGGGTTCTAAAAGTCTTTTGCAGGCTGAACAGAAAATACAATGCCAGCTAACGAAATATCAGATGTGTTTGGCTTGTGGAGCTTGTGCAAGTGTATGCAAACACAATGCTATTACAGTTCGTATTAGAAAAAATGCATCAAATGAAGAAGACATTGATGGCGCTGATATTAACGGAAAGGATACTGAAGGAGAACTTGTGTATCAAATTGATGATGAAAAGTGTGTTCGCTGCACCGAATGCGTAAACCACTTTACTGCAGGTTGTTATATGAGAAAGGTTCTTGGTATAAGGAGAACTCAAAATGGGTGAAGATATAAAGATTAAGATTAAAGGACATGAGAAATTTGTTCTCAGAGAAGGCTGGCTGACGAAGGGGCTGCTTTCAGTAAAAAACAATAGTTTTGTTTTTTCCGGTGATAAAGGGCCTGACGAATTAGGTGTTGGCTCGAACATGGTAAAGGCAATTAGATATTATTTGCAGGCTTTCCAATTAATAAATGATAATTCAAAGAATGGAACGACATTGACTATAACGGGCAAGGCTATCGCAGACAATGACCCTTATATAGAGGATCGTTTTACTTTATGCTTACTTCATTCTTTGATCGCTTCTAGTTTCGAGAAAGCTACCTCATGGTATTTATTCTTTAATCAGAGTAAGCTCAAGGAGTTTACTAAAGAAAACCTCCAGGACTATATAAGCAGAGAGGTATTACGTCTTTCTGGTAAAGAAGTACCCGAAGGTTCTATAAAAGATGATATTGATGTGCTGTTAAATATGTATTTGAAGAAATCCGGAGATGATGATATCGGTGAAGATCCAGAAGATAAGCTTCATAGCCCCTTATCCAGTTTAGGATTAATTCGACGTGAGAAAAGCACTTACTTTAAGCAGCAAATAGATTCGAAGCTTGTTGGCACAGATACTGTTTTATATGAAATTTCCAAGCTTATTGGAGAAGACAAATCATTAAGCATTGAAGCTATTGCTAATCATCTAGAAAATTTCTTTGGTATTTCTTGGGTTCAGACTAACGAGTACTTGGATGTGTTAGATCGAGAAGGAATTATAAGGGTTGATCGCACAGCTGGTCTTGATGTTATTTATCCAATTGAGATACCTTCGGCAGAAGAAATCATTGTAAATCACTACAAGGGAAGAAATTAACATGCCTAGTCTTAACGAATATATTAAAACAAATTCTGACTTTAAAAGCTCTGTCAATTTATATTTGAGCTTGAACAAACTGGAGAAAATTAGGGGCTTTATACCTACAAAGTCTTCCGTCAGTATTCTTGGCAAGTATCTTGACAGTGTGCTTGCAAATAAAAAGCAGGCTACTATACTCCTCGGTCCATACGGGAAAGGAAAATCTCATCTTTTGCTAGTGCTCTTAGCTATTCTTTCTCTTGATAGAAAAGACAAGGATAATGCGAAAGCAATAAAAGATTTAATTGCTCGAGTTAAAAAGGTCGATGTTACTGTAAGCGAGGGTATTAAAGCTGTTTGGGAAAACAAGGGGCGGTTTCTTCCGGTTATAATTAATGGTGCAGAAGACGATTTGCACAAACCATTTATCATAGGAATCAACGATGCTTTAAAGCGTGACGGATTGGAAGATCTGATTCCAGAAACTCATTATGGCCATGCTCTTGAATGCATTAAGAGATGGCACGATGATTACCCTGAAACATATGCAGAATTAACTCGCACATTGCAAGAATATGGTGAAACAATAGGCTCATTAAAAAAGAGATTAAAGGCATATGACTCGGATACACTGACTCTCTTTAAAAATATCTATTCCAATCTGACTTCGGGAGGAGATTTTAATCCCCTTGTAAACGAAGATGTATTGCCAATTTATAAAAGCATCTCAAGCCAGTTAGTGGAAGATTACGGATATTCGGGCATATATATAATATTCGACGAATTCAGCAAATTTATTGAAGGTCAGAACAAAAAAACATCCGGAAATAACATGAAACTTTTGCAGGATGTTTGCGAATTAGCTTGTGATTCTACAGATTCCCAGATTTTTATTACTATGGTTGCGCACAAAGGAATAAAGGAATATGGGAATTTTCTATCAAAAGACATTATTAATTCTTTTACCGGAATTGAAGGTCGTATAAAAGAGGTCCAATTTGTAACCTCAACCAAGAATAATTACGAGCTGATACAGAATGCGATATTCAAAGATGATAAGGTATTTTCAACGCCTAAAGTAAAAAAGTACCTCTCTGGAGAAATTGCTAAGGCTTCATTTGATGTGCCTGCTTTTAGAAGCACTTTTAATCAAAAAGACTATGATGAAATAGTGCTTAAGGGCTGTTTCCCTTTAACTCCTATAAGCGCCTATTTGCTTCTTAATGTAAGTGAAAAGGTTGCTCAAAACGAACGCACCTTATTTACTTTTATTTCAAATGAAGAACAAGGAAGCATGGCTGATTATATAGCTAAACATACAAATGATTTATCGTGGTTTGTTAATGCAGACATTATTTATGACTATTTTAAGCAGTTGTTTAAAAAGAGTGTAACTAATGAATATGTTCATAACGAGTGGCTCAACGCTGAATATGCACTTGGCCAAGCTTTGACTGAATCAGAGGAAGTTGTTCTAAAGACACTTGCGCTGATAAATATAGTTAATAAACCCGGTGAGCTGCCCGCAAATGAAAAGACATTAGCATTGGCTGCAGGAGCAACTGGAAATATATCAGATTCTATATCTTCCCTTGAAGAACGAGGACTAATATATAAGAAAGCATCAGATAATACATTTGCATTTAAGACCAAGGCCACAGCTGATGTTCGTAACGAATTAACAAAAAGAAAGAATTATAGGGTTAACACAGTTTCTTATTCTAAACTTCTAGAAAGTATTTCGGAAAAGAAATATATCTTACCTAGAAAGTACAACTATGAATACCAAATGACACGCTTTTTCAATGTCAAATTTATGGATGTTGAGGACTTTTTAAACGTAAACGATCCTAAAGTCTATTTCGAAGATGAAAAAGGCCCGTGTAGTGTATCAGATGGAATTGTCCTTATTTTATTTAAGCTAAATGATAAGAATTACAAAGATACTGTTCTTGAAAAATGCTCTAGCCTTAAAGAACCAAGAATGGTTGTCATGTATTCCGACATTGTATGTTCTGTCACCGAAGAACTGCGCGATTATGATGCCCTAGTAAATGATTTAGAAAGAGATACTGTATTTTTTAGCAAGCCAGAAAATATGGTTCTGAAGAGTGAACTTCCTATCATTAAGCAGGAAATACAAAGTCAAATCATTGATTACATTGATTCAGCATATGGTGATACAGCCCAAAACTGGATCTTCTATTATCTGAATGAGACTATTGAAACTGATAGCAAGAAACTTGTAGATGTAGTAGATGAAATCGTCTATAAGATATATAGTGATGCTATCAGAATTAATAATGAGCTTATCAACAAAAAGAGAATCACAACTGCACCGATAAAAAAAGCTCGTCTCAACATTATTTCTGCCATTATTAGGCATGATGAGGAGTTAATCGCATCTTATTCTGCAGGAACAAGTGCTGATTCAACAATATATCGTGCAGTGTTTACTAACAGCGATTTTAAAGGTTCTTCTTTTGCTAAGAACATAGATAGCTATATAAATTCCTGTGGAAATAAAAGACGCTCATTAAGGAAATTAATGGATAAATTAACGAGCAGTCCTTATGGCGTTCGAGCAGGGGTTATACCAATGTATCTTGCCTCTTCCCTTTCAGCTCGTGACGACGATGTCGTTTTGTATTTTAGTGATAAGGAAATAACTATTGATGAGAATTCCATAGTTAATATGTGTGAGAATCCTGATGATTATTCACTTTATATTTCTCTCGAAGATGCGAAAAAAGATGCTTACCTTAGAGACCTAACCAAACTCTTTGTGAAGAATGAAGAATCAGAAACTAACGAAACAAGAATAAGCTGTATTTACACAGCTATGCAACGTTGGTTCAGGGGCTTGCCACAAGTAACAAAGAATATCAAATCAAGCAATCCTATCGTTAATGAGCCGGTTGTTCTTAAGGCGTTTGTAAAAATAAAAGGGCTCTTACAAAGTTTAGATGGAAACCCGTATGATACGTTGTTTGTTGGTATTCCAGCTGCTTTTGAGAAAGATGATCTTTTAGATGTTTATAAACAGTTCGAAAGATTATATGATATCGCTAATGCTTACTACGATAATTTGCGTTCCCAAATAGTTAAGGAAACTGCGAATATATTTGGATCAAAGAGCAAACAAGAACTTAGAAACATCTTGAGAGAGTGGTACGCCAAGCAATCTGATAGTGTTAAAAATGGACTATATTCAAATCAAATAAATGATTTCCTTAAATTGATAAGCAGCAATCAGTATCGTGATGAATATAGTCTTGCTGAGATGTTATCCAAAATTGTAAATGGTGTGTATTGTGATTCTTGGAATGACAATTCTTTTGATGAGTACAGAATTAAACTACAGGAGTTAAAGTCATCCATTGAAGAATTGAACATAGGAGATAACGGAAGACAGGAAACTCTCACCTTCACTTCTCATGATGGTAAAACAATCACACAAAAGTATGATCTCATTGATGAAGGCACTGGCGTTATTCTCAAAAACATAATATCTGATGCTTTGGACGACTATGCAGATCTACCTGTAAACGATAAAGTGGCAATTCTACTTCAAATGATAGAAAAGACATTGGGACAGGAGAATTAAAGTGATTTATCTAGACAATGCAGCGACAACCTATCCTAAGCCGGAACAGGTATATAAGGCAATGGACTCTGCAAACCGCAATCTTGCATTTAATGCAGGTCGTGGTGGTTATGCTGTTGCTAGATCTGCAACACTTTTAATTGATGAAACAAAAGAATTACTGTTGAGACTCGTGAAAGCTCCCGTTGGATCTTCTGTAGTGCTAACTCCATCAATTACGGTTGCATTGAATGAAATAATTCAGGGTGTAGATATTCACGAGGGAGATAACATATATGTATCACCTTATGAGCATAATGCTGTCGCACGCGTATGTGAACTAATTGCTGAATCCAAGCATGCCAATGTCCTTCAGATGCCATTAATTAAGGATACTTTGGAAATTGATATCGAGTTGCTAAAATACCAATTTTCAAATAAGCATCCAAAGCTTGTATGTGCAACCCACGTTAGTAATGTCACTGGATATATACTTCCGGTGAATGAAATATTTATTGAGGCAAGAAAATATTCTGCCATTAATGTACTAGATACAGCACAATCACTAGGTCTTATAGATGTTGATGCATCTTCTGTTGGTGCTGACTTCATTGCTTTTGCTGGACATAAGACCCTATATGGTCCTTTAGGAATTGGTGGTTTTATTGTCGTAGGCAATGCTCCCAAACTTAATGTTGTTCTAGCAGGTGGAACAGGCAGCGATTCATTGAATCTTTCGATGCCTAGTATGGTTCCTGGACGATACGAAACAGCAAGCATGAATATTATCGCAGTTTCTGGATTGTGTGCTGCATTAAAAAGCTTGGATAGAGAAAAGAATTTTTTATTTGAAACTACACTTACAAAAGAAACTGTGAAACTGTTAATGAACGTACCTGGTTTAATACTTTATTGTCCAAATCCAGATAAGCATATTGCAGTTATTTCTTTTAATGTAGAAGGGTATTCTTCTGAAGATGTGGGCACATTATTAGATCAGGATTATGGAATTGCGGTAAGAACTGGATATCATTGTGCTCCATATATTCATGAGCATTTGCAAGATAGCAGTTTCGTTGGAACTGTAAGAGTTGGCATAGGACAATACACAAAAGAGGAAGATATAAACAAACTGTGTGACGCTTTAAAAGACATATTGGAGTAAGTGCATGAGTTTTAGAGATTTAGATTTGAAAATGGAATATAGATCTCGACGAGATAGTGTCGTAAACGATTTTTACATCCCGGCACTTAATGAATCAGTTCTTTATAAAAGAGCTGTTGGGTTCTTTTCATCAACTTCCCTAGTTGAATTGGCTTCTGGTATTTGTGGTCTAGTCGAGAATGGTGGAAGAATTGAACTAATTGCATCTCCAAGACTATCGGAAGAAGATATACAGGCCATTAATGATGGTGTCAGAAGACAGGATGAAGTAATTGAAGAAGCGCTTTTACGCGAATTAAAGAACGTAACTGGTCGATACGAAGAAGAACGCCTAAATTTGCTAAGTAATTTAATAGCAGCGGGTCGACTAGAAATAAAAATAGCGTTTCTTGCGGACAATAACAGAGTAGGTATGTTCCATGAAAAAATGGGGCTAATGTACGATAAAGAAGGAAACATAATTGCATTTACTGGTTCCATGAATGAAAGTTTAAATGCTTTTATGGTTAACTACGAGTCTATTGATATTTATACATCCTGGTCTAATGATTACGAAAGGGTTATTAATAAAGAGGATGCTTTCTCTGCAATGTGGAAGGATTATGAACCCAGCATTCGAGTAATGGCTTTCCCTAATATTGATAGGGAGATAATTAATCGTTATAAGGTTACCAATGATATAGAAACGCACTTTGATTTTCAATATGATTCTTTGTTAATTGAGAATTGTACGGAAACGCATACCGAATCTCCCAAAATAGAAGTTAATAACGGACCGCATATTCCCGAAAATGTTCAAATTAGGGAATATCAATCAGATGCCATTAAAGCTTGGGAAAACCATAACTATCGCGGTATTTTTGATATGGCAACTGGAACGGGCAAAACATATACAGCTCTTGCTGCTATTTCAACACTGTATGAAAAGAAAAATCACAATTTGGCAGTTATTATTATTTGTCCATATCAACATCTTGTTGAACAATGGAAAGAAGATATTGTTAAATTTGGAATGAAGCCCATTGTCGCTTATTCTTCTTCAACACAAAGGGACTGGCGAGAAAGACTAAAGACACAAGTGAGAAGCTTTAATCTCGGTGTTATAGAACATTTTTCAATGGTAACAACAAATGCATCTTTTTCACTTGATTATGTCCAAGAAGAAGTGAAAAAGCTGGAAGGAAACGTACTGCTCGTAGTTGATGAGGCACATAACTTCGGTGCAGAACATCTAAACACTTCATTAATACCTAATGCATTATATAGATTAGCACTCTCTGCAACAATTGATCGTTATGGTGATCCTGAAGGAACAAAAAAGTTATATGACTATTTTGGTGAAAAGTGTATAGAGTACTCTCTTAAGGATGCTATTGATAACAGAATGCTTACGCCATATTACTATCACCCCGTAGTAGTTTCTCTTAATAGCTCCGAATTAGATCAATATACCGAACTAACGGAAAAAATAAGAAAGTCTATAAAGAAAGAAGAATCAGGAAAAGTTGTATTGAGTGAATATGCTAAACAACTGTTGATTAAACGAGCAAGATTAGTTGCAGGCGCATCAGAAAAGATAATAAGACTACGAGAATTGATGCAAAATTACAAGAATGATAACCAGATTCTTGTTTATTGCGGTGCCACTACTCTTCATGACATTGATTATAAAGAAGATGCACCTCCTGTTGATGAAGAAAAGCAAATCAATGTTGTTGCTGATATGCTTGGAAACGAGCTGGGTATGCGAGTAAGCAAGTTTACTTCTGAGGAAGATGCAGCTGAACGCGAGCGTATAAAATCTGATTTTGCTGAAGGGAAAATGTTGCAAGCATTAATAGCTATTCGTTGCCTTGATGAAGGAGTTAATATACCTAGTATAAGGACTGCATTTATATTAGCAAGCAGCACAAACCCTAAGGAATATATACAGCGTAGAGGCAGGGTGCTTAGAACATTTCCTGGTAAACGACATGCGGACATTTATGATTTTATAACATTACCCGTACCATTAGTTTCTTCTACTAATTACTATTCAGGCGAATTAGATAGCGTTAAGGGATTGGCAAAACGTGAAATTACGAGAATAAAGGATTTTGCATCCATTGCAGAGAACCCTTTTGATTCTGATTCATTAATATCTGAAATCCAACGTATATACGACATAGATAGTCTTGACGAGGAGGAAAATGAATATGACTGAACTGAATGAAAAAAAGTTGAACTCAATGAAGGTAAAGATTTTAAAAGCCGAGCAAGAAAACCAAAAAACACATGATAAAACAACAGATGCAATGGTTGAAACTATACGTCGCATCATAACTGAGGAAGCAAAAAAGAATTATTGAGGTTATAACTATGCTTATTAAGTCTTTAAAGATGCTAAATTTCAGACAGTTTAAGGGAACAACAAAAGTTGATTTCTCATGTGATCAAGAAAAGAATGTAACAATAATTCTGGGCGATAACACTTACGGAAAGACCACATTGCTTCAAGCTTTTAACTGGTGCTTCTATGGGTTTGCTCAATTTGATCACAATCCTAACATGCTGCTTAACTATGAAGTTGGTAGTGATATGGCAAATGGTGATGTTCAGAACGTAGAAGTTGAAATCACTTTACTACATGAAGATTTAGAATATTACGTTTCAAGAACACAGAAATATACGTGTGCCGGAGGAAAAATAGTTGGTGAACAAGCACCACGCGCTAAGGTCTCTTATAAGAACAGTGATGGTCAAACAGAATCTGTAAGGGGAACCGAAGTTGACAAAGTAATCAACAACATTTTACCTCAAGATCTTTCTTCTTATTTCTTCTTTGATACTGAGCGTGTAAATAGTATTAGTACTAGAAAGGATGTGTCTAGTGCCGTCAAGGGTCTTCTTGGACTTTCAACCTTAGAGAATGCTATAAAGCATCTTGGAACACGTCAGAATAAGTCTACAGTAATCGGAAAAATGTACTCAAATATGGATTTGGATGGAGACTCACGAGCGCAAAATGCATTAAAAATGATACAAGCAGCTGAAGAACGACGCACGATTATTGCGGAGCAACTTGAAGAGTGCAAATCTCAAATTCAACACTACGAAAGTCGTAAAGATCAGTTAGATACTATTTTGCGAGAGAATCAAACAACAGCAAATCTTCAAAAGAAAAAGGAAGATATCGATAAGAGAATCATCGAAGAAAAGAAGGCCCTTGAAATAACAGAAAATGCTTTTGTTAGAGAATTCAGCAAAAACTCTTTGCCTTTTTTTGCCCAGCCTTTACTAGAGACAGCTAGTTCGTTCTTAAAAGAAGTTAAAGTCGATGACAAGGGTGTTCGTGATTTAACTAAACCTACCATTGAAGAATTGATTAAAAGAGGTCGTTGTATATGCGGGGCTGAAATCATAGACGGAAATGATGCCTATAAGCATTTAATGGATGAGTTAGCATATGTCCCGCCGGAATCTATTGGAAATACTGTAAGACACTATAGAGAGCACTTGCAAAGTGTTTCTCGTCAATCTTCTGGAGTGTTCGAAAGTCTTGAAGAACGATATCAGTCAATTTATCGTTCGAAGACTCGAATCCAAGAATGGACAGATGAAAGTGATGACATCAGTGCTCAAATTTCTGGAAAAGAAAACATGGAACGCTATGAGTCTGAATTGTTTGATATAAAAGGCCGACTTCGTGATTTGAACAATAAAAAAGAAAGCTTAATTCGCGATGATGCAACACAGAAGCGTGATATTGAACAGTATCAGAAAGTTTATGACGGCTTAGTGGCTGTATCTGGCAAAAACAAAGAAATCATGCTTCTACTTCAATATGCCGATAGCATTAAAACTTGGCTTACTGATACCTACACAGAAAAAGAAGGTTCAATACGAGAGAACTTGGAGGAAAAAGTAAATTCAATATTTGAAAGAATGTATCATGGTCAAAGAAGAGTAGTAATTGATCCGAAATATCAAGTATCACTATTAACAACAGTGGCTGAAAAAGAGATTGCAGCTGGAGAATCAGAGGGATCTAATCGAGTTAAAAACTTTGCATTCATCGCTGGCCTTGTTGCATTAGCAAAAGAAAAGATCCTAACGGATAATTCCGAGGATAGTTTTGATTTATCATCTGAGCCATACCCATTAGTTATGGATGCACCTTTCTCAAATGCAGATGAAATTCATACAGCTAACATTTCTAAGGTATTGCCTGAAGTAGCAGAACAAGTAATCATGTTTGTTATGCATAAAGATTGGCGTTACGCTGAGCCTGTAATGATTAATCGTGTTGGTAAGCAATACCGTCTTGAGAAGATTTCTGAAACACACACAGAATTGAAATAGGAGCTATAAATATGTTTGAAAACGATTACACATTATATGGAAAGCATGCTACCTACATTAAAGTTTTAGCTGCCAAGAACGCTAAAGATGATAATGAGTCTACAATTGCTTCTGCAGGTATTTTCGAAAGATACATTGATGTTTATATGAATGGCGCTGTTTGGGGCCTTCTTTACTCAAAAACTGCCAAAAGAGATAATTCATCTTCTGACAGAGCTCGTATTTACGCTGATGCATTTGCAACCGAACGTGAGAACTGTGTCTTCTTATATAGATTAGTCATATTATTAGATAAGACAAGTGATATTTCATCAGATGAACGTGTGGATCGTGCTTTTAGGTATGACTCTCAACCCGAGAAGGCTCAAGAATTCAAGAACAATATGGAGCTGTTTAATGATTATGTTCGCGGTGGAATAGAGTTAATGTATGAGCACTTTACAGATGGTTGCACGACCAGAGAAGATTATCTCAATAAATTGTATGAGGTAATGTCCACATTCAAGAAGGAGATAGAAGGATACTCATTTGAAAAAGAAATTAAAGAATTAATCAAGTAAAATAACGGTTCATTAAAAATGTGTGGAGTATATGAAGCAGATTTCTATAATTATGCATTAGACATGTTTAGAGAAGCCGGACATGCTGATTGTATAATACCTTTATATGCAAATCATACGTTAAAGCAGGCTGTTTACCTAGATTCTACTCATGCTCAACTTTTAGATGAGGACGAAAAGGAGGTTTTAAAAGCAGCCTACAACATTTCTCATTTGTTTGATCTTGATTACAAGGTTTTTGATAAGGGTCATAAAAAGATTTCTTATTATTCAATTGTTTTAGAATGTTCGAAGGATGTAAGAAGCCAGACTGCTAACAATATTCATAAGACAATTCATAGATCTTTTAACGTTGACGCTTCAATTGTTCTATTTTTGTTAAATGGAAATATAATGCTTTCTATTGTTAATGATTCAAACGACATCTATTTGAGTGACTGGTATGAATATTTTTATGGTGTTGATGAATTAATAGAAAGAATAAACATATGTAATCTCCCATTAACGGATGAATATCATTTCGTTGACGAGCTTGTATATTGTTGTGCTCGAGATTATTATTTGCATCCTCTTCCTCATGGGAGACTATTATTCTCATTATTACCAGATAATTATTTAATGCTGTATCCTGATTCCGATTATGGAACATTAATGGATGCTCTAGACGCGGTTATTAACGAAGTAAAAGATAAATATGGCAATGATTATGTTGAACCTGATCACAGTATTCCTGTGTCTACAGAGGAAATTGAAGATCAATTAGAACTTATAGGATTAGAGCTTGCAAGTATCGAAAACGAGGAAGATTTGGATATGGCGCAAGAATTCTCGAATCCTGTGGATAAATATGAATATAAAAATATCCCTAAAGATGTATTAAGCGACCCAATTCGTTTGCTTAAATGGATAGAGTCAAACGGAGAATGATTTTTCCTGATTATTTGGCTCTAGCGCCTAGTATTCAGTTAATCGGGGAGTTCCGGTATTCCCTTTCCTACTATCCAAGGAATAATCATTCATCACAATACGCTTCACAGAAATCAACAACAATATCTTCTGCGAGTCTTCTTACGCTATTTAGTCCAGTGTGAGGCCCTGCTTCAACATTTGAAACAAGCATAAAAGAAGGCTTAAAATCCTTTTTTCTTTCAATAAGCAGCTTTTGAACCAAATACTCTACAGAAATCCTATATGATGTTTCTTCTGAAGTGTACTTTTTTTCTCTTGGCAGTGGATATGACAATAAAACAAAGTCTTCAATTGAATCTAAATCAAATCCCTTGTCAAAGACCCTATGATATAAGGTTCCACTACTATGGCCAACATGTTGATCAGCACGTCCTACCACACCATGAATATTATTCGTTTCACCAACATATACCAGACGAGCAGACTTGGAAAACCATATGTAAATATATGCTTCAAGACGGCCTTTGTATCCTATATAGAGACTCCTTCGCATGTTCATCCCTCAGTATTTGGTGGTAATTTTCCTTCTTCTTTCCTACATAGCTTAGCTAACATTTCAGATACTAATACTCTGTATTCATCTAGTATTTTGGATACTGCATCATAAGAAACTTCTTGATATCCTTTACGAACCCCTAACTCTGCGTTCGCTTCTATATACAAAAGCAATTCAAATAGAACTTGTAAATCTCTATTCTCACTATTATCTTCGTATACGAGTTTTG